>Ga0160475_100017_pt1 | contig 270963 bp, 243 predicted proteins | sample HID1975M_E11MG_FD_108254 | JGI IMG/M metagenome (GOLD analysis project Ga0160475, IMG submission 108254) | Enriched soil microbial communities from UW Madison campus, WI, USA - HID1975M_E11 MG | ecosystem: Environmental > Terrestrial > Soil > Unclassified | place: USA: Madison, Wisconsin... | reverse complement strand
TGTCGAAGCTGCCGTCGGTTTCGCCGGCTTCCAGTTCCTTCAGGCGGGCAACCGACTGCTTCACGGTACGGAAGTTGGTCAGCGTGCCGCCCAGCCAACGCTGGTTCATGAAGGGCATGCCGCAACGCTCGGCTTCTTCACGGATCGACTCGCGGGCGCTGCGCTTGGTGCCCAGGAACAGGATGGTGCCGCGCTTCTGCGCAACGCTGGAAATGAAGTTCATCGCGTCATTGAAGAGCGGAACGGTCTTTTCCAGGTTGATGATGTGGATCTTGCCGCGGGCGCCGAAGATGTACTGGCCCATCTTGGGGTTCCAGTAACGGGTCTGGTGGCCGAAGTGGACGCCGGCTTCCAGCATCTGACGCATGGTGACCTGAGGCATTGCAGTAACTCCTGATAGGGAACCGGCCGCCACGGGTGATAGAGGGCGGTCCGCCGTGAGGCGGGGGGTTCCGGGGTTTGGCTTCCCTGTCGCTTCCGTGACCGAACTCCTTGCGGAGCACCCCGGCACGGATATGGGCGGCAGGTGTGAATTCACCGGTGACGTCCGGTGTTGACGTATTCCCGCGCCAAGGCGGCAGGGATCCGGTCGATTATAGCCCGGTGCCGGGGGCAGGCGCAATCACGGCGGGAAGCGGGGCTTCGGCCGCACCGTTGAGCCGGGCCCGGAACTGGCCGCCGGCGTAGCCATCTGGTCGCGGTGGGAGGTCCCAGCGGCGGGCGCTGCGCGGCAGGACGTAGCCAGCCAGGCCGTCGATCAGCGCTTGGCGGCGCCCCTGGGCATCCACGAACACCAGGTCGGCCAGGCCGGCATGGCCGTCGCCGTCATTATAGAGGTGCAGGCGGGGGGTCGACGGGCTGCCCTCGGTGCCGACCTGCAGCCGCGGTACTGGCAGCGTCAGCCGGTCCGGCTCCACGAACACCGGCAGCGAGTAGCGCGCATCGCCGACGCCCGGGTCCGGGCTGATGACCAGTCGGTAGCCCTGCTGGACGGCGTCGGGCACGGCGCCGAGGCGGACCACGCGGACCCGCTGGCGCTGGCCCGGCGCGACCTGCAGCCGGGCTGGGCTTACCGCCAGGTCCGTCGCGGGCACCAGCTGTTCCTGGTCGCCCGCCTGTTCCCAGCGGTACAGCCGGGCCTGGCCGGACCAGGGCGCACCGTCCGGGTTGGCCAGCCACAGCTCGGCGTGGGCCGGACCGGCCGGCACCGACACGCGCACCGGGCTGATCTCCAGGGCGTGGACGGACCACGCCGCCAGCAGGCCGAGCACGAGTGCCGCGGGCCGTCGCATCAGTACGTGACCGTGACCAGGGCCGGCTGCCCGGGGCGTGCTGGCTCGATGGCCGGGCTCAGGGCCGTCACCTGGGCCGGAACCGGCTGGCGGCCGTCGCTGCGCTGCTGCGCGGGTCGGCAGGCGGGTTCGCGGGGCGTGCCGGGGCGGCTGCAGTCGGCGACGATCCGCACCCCGATCCGCAGCCCGGCGCTGCCGCCGGTGGCGGGGCGGGCGGTGGCGGACGATCCGGCGGCACACAGGACCAGCAGGCTGGCCAAAGCGAAGGAGAGCGATCGCGGGGGCATCGAACATCGCACGGCGGGGGATGCGACCGTTAACGGCCGTGATCGCAGCCGCTTGAGTAGATGTGTCGACTAGTTCAATAAGTGATGGTGACAGTGATCACGTCGTTATAGCTGCCCTGGGCGGGAACCGCGCCCGTGGTGGGCGGGGCCCGCCCGTACACCGTGAGCGTCTGCGCCGCGCCGTTGCCGGTACCGGACCGGGTGTCGATGTTGAGGGTGTTGCCCCAGCGCTGCGAGCGTGCCGGGTCGCGGTAAAGCTCGTAGGGGATGTAGTAGACGCTGCTGTCCGGTGCGGTGAAACGCATGCGCCGGGTGGTGCCCTGTGCGCTCAGCCCGTTGTCCAGGCCGATGCTGTAGGCGGTGCGGTTGATGCAGGTCAGGCCGATGGTGGAGGTGCGGTCCAGGTTGGCGGTGATCGCCCCGGCGTTGCTGCCGAAATCCATGTCGGTGGTGATGTAGGTGCTGCATTGGGGCAGCACATTGGCGCTGACCGTGAACGGGAAGGCGCTGTCGGCGGTCTTGTGGCCGCTGACGCCGCTGGCCGTGGTGCACAGCGCGGGCGGCTGCGCGGTACCGATGATGCTCTCGTTGTAGGCGTATTCCAGGCTCACGTTGGCCGCGGTGAAATTGCTCGCGAAGCTGCCGGCCGACAGCACCTGCGCGGCCGGCACCTGCCCGTACAGCGTGATTGTCTGGGCGCCGCTGCCGCCGGTGAGCAAGGGAACGGCGTAACTGAGGGTGACCACCGCGGCGGGCGGTGTCCCACCCGGCACCGTGCCCCACACGGTGGTGCGCCCCGCATTGGTATACAGCTGGAAGGCCATCGGGTCGGCGCTGGCGTTGGTCATGCTGCGGGTCGGCAGCAGGGTGCTGCCGGTGCTGCCGGTGCCGATCTTCAGGCAGGCGCGCACGCTGGCGCTGCCGAGGATGCTCAGCGCGGCGGTGGTGCAGGTGATGGTGAAGCTGGTCATGGCGTTGGTCGCGGTGGCCGCGCCATTGGTGATGGTGCCGAACGCCAGTGCGGTGGGCGCGGTGGCGGTGCAGGTGGTATCGGCGCGCGCCGGGGCGACAAGGCAGGCCAGTGCCAGTCCCAGCAGCAGGGCGATCAACCGCACGGTGTTCATCGCGCCGGTACCGGCAGGCAGCGCAGCGGGCCGATCCGCGTGGTGCCGGGCGAGGTGGTGGCCACCACCGGGGCCAGCCGCACGCTGCAGCGGCCGTCCGGCAGCTGCACCTGCAGGTCGGCCGGCAACGCCACGTCTTCCAGGTAGGTTTCGCCGTCGTAGCCCACCGTGGCGGTACGCCCGCCGGGCAGCAGCACGGTGCTGCCCACCGGCAGCGGCACGCCGGCAGCGTCCTGCAGCAGCACGCTCCAGGCCAGGGTGCGGCGCAGGCCGAAGTCCACGCCCAGCCCGGCGCTCTGGCGCGGGGTGACCCAGGCGTCCACGCGGTCGGCGCGCATGTCCGCGGGCAGGTCCAGGGTGTCGATCGAGAGCCGGTTGCGCTGCCAGGACAGCAGCGAGGTCACCAGCAGCAGGCCGTTGCGGTCGGTGCTGCCGATCAGGCGGTTTTCCAGCCGCACCGGGATGCCGGGATGGCCGTCGGTGGAGACCAGCGCGAACGCATCGGACACTTCGCGCGCCGCGAACAGGTGCCCGCCCATCCACACCAGGCTGCCACTGGCGCTGGCATAGCCGTAGTCGAAATCGCCCTGCCGCGAGTAGCCCAGCGCGTAACGGCCCACCCGGTTGAGCCAGCCCAGCTCAGCCAGCCCGCCGGCGCCGTCGTCGCCACCGCGTGCCTGCACGCGCCAGCCAACCCCGCCCTGGCTGCCATCGCCCGGCACCGGTTGGGACACATCGGCCACGTAGGTCATGCGCTCGCCGTTGCGCTGCGCCGACACGCTGCTCTGGCGGTTGCGACCCAGCGCGGCCGACACCGACAGGTAGGCGCTGCGGTCGTCGCTGTCGGACAGGTTCTGGTTGAACGACAGGTAGGCCGACCAGCGTTCGCCGAAGCTGCGCGACCAGAACAGGCTGGCGTAACGGTTGTCATCGCCGTCGGGATAGCGCAACCGCAGGTAGCTGGCGCTGAGCGAGCCGGCGCGCTCCAGGTTGATGCCCACGGTGGCCTGTTCGCTGATGTCCGGCGGCAGTGTGTTCTGCAGTGCGCCCAGGTCGCGGTAGTCGCCATGGCTGCGCCGGGTGAGCAGGTTGAGGTTGAAGTGCCGGTTGTTCCAGCTGTACCCCAGCGAGTACTGACCGCCCTGCAGGCCATCCATGCGGCTGTGCGCGTAGGCGGCGTTGAGCACCCCGGCGGCGCCCAGCAGCCACCAGCCACCGGCACCGCCATTGAGCACTCCGCCGCCGCCTTCCAGATGCGCCTCGGCGGTGAAGCTGTCGCTGGCACCGTGGCGCCAGGTCGCGCTGCCGATCACCGGCGATTCGTAGCCGAACGAGCGGATGCCGTAGTCGCGGCGCATCCGGCCCACACCCGCCGACCAGTCCGACAACCCCTTGGCCAGCAGCTGCTGGGCGCCGTAGAACGCGAAGTCCAGGGTCTGCATGCGGCCGAACGCGTCGGTGATGACCACCTGGGCGTTGCCGGTGCCGCTGATGCCCGGTTGCGCGGCCAGCTGGAACGGGCCGACCGGGACCTCGCCGTTGTACTGGCGCAGGCCGTCCACATACAGCTCCACATTGGAGGGCACCACTGCCTCGCCGAGGAAGGTCGGGGTGGGGGTCAGCACGCGATAGGGTTGCAGGCCGTAGTTGCGTCCGACCTGTACGCCGCCCATGCGCACCGGTCGGCTCCAGTCGACGAAGCCGCTGTAGAAGTCGCCCACGGTCAGGGTGACGGCCGTATCGGGGAAATCCAGTCGCCATGCGGTATCCAGGCGCACGCTTTCCCCCCGCCACTGGCGGTCCTCCGGATCCTGGTAGGTGCGCAGCAGCGCGCTCGATTCGAACACGCCGCGCCCGAGCCCGAACAGGCGCAGTTCGGTGGTCAGGGCGAGGTTGCCGCCGCCTTCGGTGTGGCTGCCGTACACGTCGTAGTTGAGCAGCGCGCCGGGGGATGCCGCCGCTGCCGGTGCGGTGTCGGCCGGGCGCTCCAGCCGCGTGGTCGGCAGCGACAGCTGCTCCAGCGGCACGTCGAGCGACAGCGTCTGCAGCCCCGCGTCGTAGCGCACCACCACGCCGCTGAGCAGGTCCAGCGCCACCGGTTCGTCGCCCCGGGCCGAAAAACCCAGTTGGCGCAGCGTCGCGGGCGAGGCCATCAACCGGCCCTGCAGTTCGGTGAAGGGCAGCAGCCCGCGCGGGGCCTGGTTGAGGGTCACCTCCAGGTACAGCGTCTGCGCAGCGGTGAGCGGCGTGGGCGGCGGCAGCAGGGCCTCGCCGGACACGCCGATGTCCGCGTCGGCCGCGTTCGCCGCGCACGGTGCCAGCGTCGCGGTGAGCAGCATCCGCATGCAGGCCTCAGCGAGCCGCAGGCGCGACGGGCAGCGGCGTCTGGGCCGACTCGCCATTGATCTTCGCCGAGAACGTGGCGCCTGCCAGGCGGGCCGCCGGAACATCCAGCGGCCAGCGCATGGTCTGTCCGCCAAGCACATAGCCGAGCAGGCCGGGGTGCACGATCTGCGGGCGATCCGCACTGCCCAGGCCGATATCGGCCAGTTGCGCGTAGCTGTTGCCGCTGTTGTGCACCTCCAGGGCCGGGCGCCCGTCATCCAGCCGCAGCAGACGGGCCTGCAGCGCGTGCTTGAGCGGGGCGTCGCCGGTGGGCTGGATGAACACCGGCATCGAATAGCGCAGCACGAACTGCATGCCGGTGCCCTGCGGCACCGCGCTGGGCAGTTCGTCCACCACCACCCGGTAAGCGCGTTGCGCGGCGGGCGGGGCAGGGTTGCTGCGCACCACCCGGATCAGCTGCTGCTGGCCAGCGGCCAGCGATTGCATGGGCGGGCTGACCTGCAGTTCCGTGGTGGGCAGAAGCTGGTCCTGGCCGCTGTCCTGGCGCCACTCGAACACCCGCACCTGCACCTGGACCGGTGCGGTGCCGCTGTTGGTGAGCCACAGCGCGTCAGCGTTCTGACGCGGCGTGAGCTGCAATGACGTAGGGGCGACCTGCAGGCTTGCGGCGGTGGCGCTCCCCATCAGCAGCCACAGCCAGCCAAGGGCCGCGTACCCGAACCGCCACGGGCATCGCCCTGCGGAAATCGGCATGGCGCGGACCCTCAGTAGGTGATGGTGGCGGTGATGGTGTCCTGGTAGTTGCCCGCAGCGGCGTTGTTGACGCTGGGGTTGGCGATCTGGCCGTAGACGTTCAACGTCTGCGCCAGGCCGGTGCCGATGCCGGCGGCCGTGTTGGTGCCGGTGGTGGCGCCCCACACGTTGGTGTGCGCGGCATCGCGGTAGAGCTGGTAGCCCACGAAATTGTTGGCGGTCACGCTGGCGTCGGTGTTCTTCATGCGCCGGGTGGTCACGTCATTGGCGGTGCCGGCGTTGGCGCCTGCATTGAGGGCCACGGTATAGGGAGTCAGTGCCGAGCACTGGGCGGTGATGGTGCCCTGCGCGTTGGACGGGGCGGTGGCGGTGGAAAGGGCCGAGCCGAAGTCCACGTCGGTGGCGGCTGCGGCCGTGATCGTGCACGCCTTGGTGATGATGATCTTGACGTTGAAGGTGGTGGTATCGGCCGCCAGGGCGGGCGCGGCGAGGCTGGCAACGGCCAGGCTGAGTACGGTAGTGCGGAGAAATCGCATGGGCATGCTCCTTGGACAACGGTCCTTGCTGAACAACACGATGCTGCCGGACTTCTACTGTGTTCTTGTCCCGGTTATAGGTTCGGGCCTGTATGGGGGCCGTGAGATCCGGGGAAATCGATGGCCGTTTTCGGCATGGGGTCGCGTTTTGCGAGGCAGATCACGCTGGTTCAGCTAGCTGACCAAGCTCCAGCCCCAATCCCGGCTGTCAGCGTTCCACCCGATCCCGTTCAGATTGGTCCCGGATCGGCGATAATGGGCACCATGAGCGTGAATCTGAAAACCCCCGAGGAAATCGAACTGATGCGCATCGCCGGCCGCCTGGCCAGCGAGGTGCTCGACATCGTCACCCCGTATGTGAAGCCCGGCGTGACGACCGAAGAGCTGGACCGCATCTGCCACGACCACATCATCAACGTGCAGAAGGCCACGCCGGCCAACGTCGGCTACCGTGGCTTCCCCAAGACGGTCTGCACGTCGGTCAACAACGTGATCTGCCATGGCATTCCCAGCGAAGCCAAGGTCCTGAAGGACGGCGACATCGTCAATATCGATGTCACCGTGATCAAGGATGGCTGGCACGGCGACACCAGCCGCATGTACTACGCCGGCACGCCGTCGACGATGGCCAAGCGCCTGGTCGACACCACCTATCAGGCCATGTGGGCCGGTATTCGTGCCGTCAAGCCGGGCGCCACCCTGGGCGACATCGGCCATGCCATCCAGACCCTGGCCGAAGGCGAGCGCTTCAGCGTGGTGCGTGAGTACTGCGGCCACGGTATCGGCAAGGTCTACCACGATGAGCCGCAGGTGGTGCATTACGGCCGCCCGGGCCAGGGCCTGGTGCTGCAGCCGGGCATGACCTTCACCATCGACCCGATGATAAACGAGGGACCCCGCTACAACAAGGTGCTGCCCGATGGCTGGACCGTGGTGACCAAGGACCGCAAGTTGTCGGCACAGTGGGAGCACATGATCGCGGTCACCGAGACCGGCGTGGACGTGCTGACCCTCTCGCCCGGCGAATCGCAGGTCTGAGCATGTTGCCGGCGAGCCCGATGCTGGACGCGCCGGCAGCGTCCGTCACCGACCTGGACTGGTCGGCGCTGGCGCGGCAATCGCTGCAGCAGACCGACGCGCGGCTGTACCGCCGCTTCGACCAGGGCGACAACATCGAGCGCCTGCTGGCGTTGCGCGCGCGTGCAGCCGACCACCTGATCCGGCTGGCCTGGCAGCGTTGCCTGCCGGCCGGCAGTGGCCTGGCGCTATTTGCCGTGGGCGGGTACGGACGCGGCGAATTGTTCCCGCGCTCGGATATCGACCTGCTTGTGTTCGGCGAACCCACCCACCAGCGCCAGCACGAATCCAGCTTGGCGCGCCTGTTCGCGCTGCTCTGGGACTGCGGGCTGCCGGTCAGCCACGCGGTGCGCTCGGCCGCCGAGTGCATCGATGCCAGCGCCGACCAGACCGTGATGACCGCGCTGATCGAGTCGCGGCCGCTGCTGGCCGATGAGGCGGCACGCCTCGCGCTGAAGGCCGCGGTCAACACCGACGGCCTGTGGCCGCCGCGCGAATTCTTCCTGGCCAAGCGCGAGGAACTGCTGGCTCGCCACCAGCGCTTCGGCGACACCGCCGACAACCTGGAACCGGACATCAAGGACGGCCCAGGCGGGTTGCGCGACCTCAATACGCTGGGCTGGATGGCCCTGCGCGCGTTCGGCGTTCGCGACCTCGAAGCGCTGGTCGGGCTGGGCCACCTGGGCGCCGACGAAGCGGCCGCGCTGAAGCGCGAACGCTGCGCGCTGGCGCGGCTGCGCTTCGGCCTGCACCTGGTGGCCAACCGCCCCGAAGAACGGCTGCGCTTCGATTACCAGAAAACCCTGGCCGCCCGCCTGGGCTTCGAGGACGACCTCGAAAGCCTGGCCGTGGAAAAAATGATGCAGGGCTTCTACCGCAGCGCCAGCGTGGTGCGGCGGATCAGCGACCGGCTGCTGCAGCGCTTCGAGGAACAGTTCGACGGCGAAGCGGTGCCCGAGCCGGTCAGCGTGGGCTTCTCGCTGCGCCGCGGCTATCTGGCCGCCAACGACACACGCTGGCCGCAGGGCGACATCGAACAGGTGTTCGCGCTGTTTTCCAGCTGGGCCTACAACCCCGACGTGCGCGGCCTGCATTCGCTGACCGCGCGTGCGTTGGCCGAAGCGCTGCCGGAGCTGCCGGCCTACACCGATGCCAGCGTTGCGGCCCGCGAGCAGTTCATGGCGCTGCTGCGCAGCCCGCGCGCGGTCGACACGCTGGCACGCATGGCACGTCTCGGCGTGCTGGGCCAGTGGGTGCCGGCCTTCGCGCAGGTGTCCGGGCGCATGCAGTTCGATCTTTTCCACGTGTACACCGTGGACCAGCACACGCTGATGGTGCTGCGGAACATCGGCCTGTTCGCCAGCAGCCGCGCCGACGACCGCTTCTCGATCGCACACGAAGTATGGCCGCGCCTGCGCAAGCCGGAGCTGCTGCTGCTGGCCGGGCTGTTCCACGACATCGCCAAGGGGCGCGGTGGCGACCACTCCGAACTGGGCGCGGTGGATGCGCGCGCGTTCTGCCAGGCGCACGCGCTGAGCAGTTCGGACACCGAACTGGTGGCATGGCTGGTGGAACAGCACCTGCGCATGTCGGTGACCGCGCAGAAGCAGGACATCTCCGACCCGGAGGTGATCCACCGCTTCGCCACGCTGGTGGGCAGCCGCGACCGCCTGGACTACCTGTACCTGCTGACCTGCGCCGATATCGCCGGCACCAGCCCCAAACTGTGGAATGCGTGGAAGGACCGGCTGCTGGCGGACCTGTATTTCGCCGCACGGCGCGCGCTGCGCGACGGCCTGGAAAACCAGATGCCGGCCGCCGAGCGGGTTGCCGAAGCGCGCGATTCGGTGCGTGCGCTGGTGCGCGAGCGCGGGTATGACGACGCCACCATCGATCGCCAGTTCGCGGTGATGCCCGACGAAAGTTTCATCCGGCTGCGCCCGGAGCAGCTGGCCTGGCAGGCCGCCGCGCTGGTGCCGGTGAAGCCCGGCCAGACCTTGGTCAAGGTGCGCCGGATCACCCCGGACGACCATGCGCTGGAAGTGTTCGTGCAGTCGCCGGACCGCGATGGCCTGTTCGCCGCGATTGTGATGACGCTGGACCGCAAGGGCTACGGCATTCACCGTGCGCGCGTGCTGGATGGCCCGGTCGACACCATTTTCGATACCTTCGAAGTCACCCCGGCCGACAGCTTCGCCGACGGTGACGCGCCGCGCCTGGAAGCAGCGCTGCGCGATGCGCTGGCCGGCGACCTGACCCGCCTGCGGCCCTCGCGCCGGGTCATCCCGCGCCAGCTGCGGCATTTCCGTTTCGCACCGCGCATCGAGTTCCGCGACGGCAGCGACGGCAGCCCCGGCACCCGTTTCAGCCTGATCGCGCCCGACCGCCCCGGCCTGCTGGCCGACGTGGCGTTCGTGCTGCGCAACCAGCGGTTGCGCGTGCACGACGCGCGCATCGCCACCTTCGGCGAGCGCGCCGAAGACATGTTCGTGATCAGCGATGAGCACGACCACCCCCTCACCGAATCTGCCAGGCAGCAGCTGCACGACGCGATGCTCGCGTGCCTGGACCCCGATCGCAACGCCGGAGACCCCCACTGATGGCCACCAAGCCCGCCAAGAAGACTGCCGCCAAGACCGCGGCTGCCAAGAAGACTGCTGCCGCACCGGCCGCCGCGAAGAAGCCCGTTGCCGCCGCCAAGGTGCCGGCGGTGAAGAAGGCCGCTGCGAAGAAGGCCCCGGCCAGCAAGGCCGCCACCCCGGCCGAAAGCGCCGCTAAGCGCAGCGCCAGCCGCGATGCCACCATTGCCCGCAAGTCGCTGCGCAAGCCGGCCACGCCGGGCGTGGAAGAGCTGAAGTTCGGCATCGAGAGCGCCTTCGAGCGCCGTGCCACGCTGACCCTGCATGAACTGGAAGGCTCGACCAAGCCGCTGGTCGGCCGCGTCATCGATGGCCTGGAAACCGGTGAATTCCGCGTTGCCGAGCCCGATGGCCACGGCGGCTGGAAGGTCAACGAGTGGCTGAAGAAGGCCGTGCTGCTGTACTTCCGCGTCAACGACATGGCCGTGGTCGATGCGCGCCCCGCACCGTTCTGGGACAAGGTGGAATCGCGCTTCGCCGGTTTCGACGAGGCCAAGTTCCGCCGCGCCGGTGTGCGCGTGGTGCCCGGCGCGATCGCCCGTCGCGGGACGTACTTCGGCAAGGACGTGGTGCTGATGCCGAGCTTCACCAACATCGGCGCCTACGTCGGCGAGGGCACCATGGTGGACACCTGGGCCACGGTGGGTTCGTGCGCGCAGATCGGCAAGCACTGCCACCTGTCCGGCGGCGCCGGCATTGGTGGCGTGCTCGAACCGCTGCAGGCCAGCCCGACCATCATCGAAGACCACTGCTTCATCGGCGCCCGTTCGGAAGTGGTGGAAGGCTTCGTGGTCGGCCACCACAGCGTGATCGGTATGGGCGTGTTCCTGGGCCAGAGCACCCGCGTGTACAACCGCGCCACCGGCGAAATCAGCTACGGGTCGGTGCCGCCGTACAGCGTGGTGGTGTCTGGCCAGCTGCCGTCCAAGGACGGCTCGCACTCGCTGTACTGCGCGGTGATCGTCAAGCAGGTCGACGCCAAGACCCGCAGCAAGACCAGCGTCAACGACCTGCTGCGCGGCCTGGCTGACTGAGTCCTGCCATGACCACCACCGTGTATGGGTTGAAGAACTGCGACACCTGCAAGAAGGCCACCAGGTGGCTGGACCGTTTCGCGGTGCCGTATGCGTTTGTCGACTACCGCGAAGCGAAGCCGACACCGGAAACGCTGGTCGACTGGGCCGGGCAGGCCGGCGGCTTCGCTGCCCTGGTCAACAAATCGTCGACCACCTGGCGGCAGTTGCCGGACAACCGCAAGGCGGCCGCGTCCGATGCCGAGTGGAAGCTGCTGTTGCGCGAGCACCCACAGCTGATCAAGCGACCGGTGGTGGTCACCGCCGACGGCGTGATGACCCAGGGTTTCACTGACAACGGCTTCAAGCAGCGGTTCGGGGTCGGCGCGTGAGCGATGTGCTTGCGCTGACCTGCGACCTGATCGCACGGAGGTCGGTCACCCCCGACGACGCCGGGTGCCAGCCGTTGCTCGCCGCGCGGCTGGCGGCTGCCGGCTTCCACTGCGAACACCTGCGCCTGGGCGAGGTCGACAACCTGTGGGCCACGCACGGGCAGGGCGCACCGGTGCTGGTACTGCTCGGGCATACCGACGTGGTGCCGACCGGGCCGGTCGCGGCCTGGACCAGTGATCCGTTCGATCCGCAGATCCGCGATGGCGTGCTGTACGGGCGCGGCGCGGCCGACATGAAAGGCAGCGTGGCCGCGTTCGTGGTCGCTGCCGAGCAGTTCGTGGCTGCCCATCCGGAGCATCCCGGCACGTTGGCCGTGCTGCTGACCAGCGACGAGGAAGGCGACGCCATCGACGGCGTGCGTCGTGTGGCCGACATCTTCCGCGAACGCGGCCAGGCCATCGACTGGTGCATCACCGGTGAGCCGTCCTCCACCGCGGTGCTCGGTGATCTGCTGCGCGTGGGCCGCCGCGGCAGCCTCTCGGCCACGCTGACGGTGAAGGGCGTGCAGGGCCATGTGGCGTATCCGGACAAGGCGCGCAATCCGATCCACCTGGCTGCGGCGGCACTGGCGGAACTCACCGCACGGCACTGGGACGATGGCTTCGAAAGCTTCCCGCCGACCAGCCTGCAGGTGTCCAACATCCACGCCGGCACCGGAGCCAACAACGTGATTCCGGGCGAACTGCAGGTGCTGTTCAACCTGCGCTACAACCCGCACTGGAACGCGCCGATGCTGGAACAGGCCATTGGCGCGCTGCTGGATGCGCATGGCCTGGACTACGCGCTGAAATGGCACCGCAGCGGCGAGCCGTTCTACACCCCCGAAGGTACCCTTCGCCGTGTGGCGCGTGAGGTGCTGGGTGCGTTCGCCGGCGCACCGCCGGAAGAAAGCACCGGCGGCGGCACCTCCGACGCGCGCTTCATCGCGCCGTTGGGCGCGCAGTGCATCGAAGTGGGGCCGGTCAATGCCAGCATCCACCAGGTGGATGAGAACGTGCGGGTGGCCGATCTGGAACAGCTGCCGGCGCTGTACCAGCGGCTGATCGAGCGTCTGCTGGCCTGAGGCCGGCGGGTGGAACCCGTCGGCGGGCGATGGCGGTCGTGCCGGCTCGCTGGCCGGCGCCTTCTTCGGTCTGGCAATCGGGGGAGCCCGCCAGCGGCCGGCACTACCGGAGGGACGCGGGGAGCCGGCCAGCGGCCGGCACTACCGGAGGGACGCGGGGAGCCGGCCAGCGGCCGGCACTACCGGAGGGGCGCGGTGCACCGGCCAGCGGCCGGTTCGTCCTACGCGACGATCAAGCCGAACGCGGCCAGGGCTGCGGCGGCCTGCCGTTGCGAAATCACCGCCTTCTTGAACAGCTTGGCGTCCATCACGTTGAGCCCGCTGATATCGGTACCGCGCAGGTCGGCGCCCTCGAACCGGGTCAGCCGGGTCTGTGCGTTGCGCAGGCTGCCGCCGGTGAACACCGCATCGCGGAAGTCACAGCCGGACAGTTCCGCATCGGAAAAATCCATGCCCTGCAGGTCGGCCTTGCGGAACGAAAGCCCGCGCAGGTCGGCACTGACCAGCAGGCAATCGCGGAATTCCAGCGCCCAGCCGGTCACTTCCTGCAGGTGTGCGCCGGTGAGCTTGCAGTCGTGGAACTGCACCGAGGACAGCGTGGCGCGACGCCAGTGACTGTTGTTGAGATCGCAATGCGAGAAGCGCGCATCGCTGAGCAGCGCGGAACTGAAGTCGCACTGCCCGCCGCGGCATTTCAGCCACTGGGTTTCCTCCAGCGACGCGGCCAGCCAGTTCGCACCGGCGACCGAGCACTGGTTGAACTGGAAGCCGTCCATGTCCAGGCGCGAAAAGTCGCCGTGGTCGAAGGTGCAGCCCTCGAAGATGGCCGCACGCGGATGCGCGGCGATGATCGTCTGCATGCGCGCGCGGGTGATGGTGTCGTCGCGGAAAAGGGCGGTGGTCATGCGGCCATTCTGGGTGATGGGCGACGCAGGCGGCAGTCTTGAAGGTGGGCGCGGAGTGTGTACAAACATTCCCAGCGCGGAATACGCGGTAGAGCCGACCATTGGTCGGCCGCCGTTGATGCCCACACGGGCAGCCGACCAACGGTCGGCTCTACCGGGTCGGGTCAGTCGAAGGTCCAGAACGGCGCTTTGATCCGCTCGCGCCAGTACGATTCGCCGGCCAGGTAGAACTGCTGGGCCTCGGCCTTGGCGAACCAGCCGGCGGCGGCGTCCAGGTCGCGGGTCACGCCGGCGCGGCCGCGGCCGAGCAGCAGCCCGCTGAAGTACTGCCCGTAGACATTGCCCTGGTCGCCCGCCTGCCGATACCAGCGCAGGGCCTGGTGGCCATCGCGGGGCAGGCCGCCCATCCCGGTTTCATACAGCGTGCCCAGGTCCACCTGGGCATCGGCGTCGCCGCGTCGTGCGCGCCGCTGGATGTCCACCACCCGCGGGTGCAGCGCACCGTCCTGCGGTGCGATGGCCAGCGGCAGCCGCGACGATTCGGACGGCATGTGGTTGTAGATGGTCGCGCGCAGGTCCCAGCGCAGCGCGCTGGCCGCTTCGCCGCGCTCACGGTGGAACCGGGCCAGCATCAGCATGGCCATCGGGTTGCCGTGCCCGGCTGCGGTGCGGTACCAGCGCTCGGCCCGGCGCGGCGAGGGGCGCAGCGCGGTGCCCTGGACCACGTTGGGCCCGTCGGCATGCAGCAGCTCGCCATCAGTCCAGATCCGGCCCAGCGCCTCTTCGGCCTGCGGGTTGTGGAACGTCCACGGCGTCGCTGCCGCGGCACGCTCGTACCAGCCCACGGCGCGCGGGTCGTTGAACCGTTCATAGGTGCGGGCGGCTTCCCAGGCGCTGTCGAAGCGGCCATCGGCGGCCTTGGCCTCCACCTCGAGGACCAGGGCGGCAGGAGTGCGCGAGGGCGTGCTGGCGCAGGCGGCCAGGACAAGGGTGAGGGCGATGCCGCCCAGGCGTGGGGCGATGCGTCCGATGCGAAGGGTCATTCCAGCCGGGTCGTGCACAGGGGGGGCGTGATTATCGCCCCCGTCGGCTGTACCCGCGCGGTGCCGGGGCGCGCATGGTTGCCATCGCAACAGTTGCACGGCCGCCAAAACCCGGTTACGGTCGATCCATGTCCTCGCTCCTGGCCACCGCCGTCACCAATACCAACCGCAGCAATCTGCGCGCGAATAATCGTGCGCGGCCGATGCGGGACTGCGACCAGGGCTAGTACAAGCACCACGCCCGGACTCCAGAAAACCCGCATCGTCCGATGCGGGTTTTTTTTATGGCCGCTCGAACGCATGCACCCCGTGTATTCCCCCATCATCAGGAGCTGTTCCCATGTGTTCGATCTTCGGTATTTTCGGCCTGCAGGCCGGCGACGACCTTCCCACCCTGCGCCGCCATGCGCTGGACCTTTCGCAGCGCCAGCGCCATCGCGGCCCGGACTGGAGCGGGGTGTACGTCGACGCCGGCGCCATCCTGGTGCATGAGCGGCTGGCCATCGTCGACCCGGCCGGCGGCTCGCAGCCGCTGCTGTCGGCGGACGGCCAGCTGGCCCTGGCGGTCAACGGCGAGATCTACAACCACACCGAACTGAAGGCCGAGCTGGCCCAGCCCTACGCGTTCCAGACCGGCTCGGACTGCGAGGTGATCAACGCGCTGTACCGCGAGGACAGCCCGGCCTCGTTCCTCAACCGCCTCAACGGCATCTTCGCCTTCGCGCTGTGGGACCGTGACCAGCAGCGCGTGCTGATCGCGCGTGACCCGATTGGCGTGGTGCCGCTGTACTGGGGCCACGACAAGGACGGCCGCCTGGTGGTCGCCTCGGAACTGAAGTCGCTGGTGGACATCTGCGCCGATGCCGCGCAGTTCCCGCCGGGCCACTGGTACGACAGTGCCACCGATACGCTCACGCGGTACTACGAGCGCCCGTGGCGTGACTACGACGCGGTGGAAGGCGTCGAGGCCGACCGGGTGGAACTGCGCGAAGCCTTCGAGCGCGCGGTGCACCGCCAGCTGATGACCGACGTACCGTACGGCGTGCTGCTCTCTGGCGGCCTGGATTCCTCGCTGGTGGCGGCCGTGGCCGCGCGCTACGCACGGCACCGCATCGAGGATGGCGACCAGAGCGAAGCGTGGTGGCCGCGCCTGCACTCGTTCGCCATCGGCCTGAAAGGCTCGCCGGACCTGGCCGCCGCGGCCATCGCCGCCGAGGCGTTGGGCACCGTGCACCACGGCTTCGAGTACACCTTCGAAGAAGGCCTGGACGCGCTGCCGGAGGTGATCCGCCACGTGGAAACCTACGACGTCACCACCATCCGTGCCTCCACGCCGATGTTCCTGCTGGCGCGGCGGATCAAGGCAATGGGGGTGAAGATGGTGCTGTCCGGCGAGGGCAGCGACGAGATCTTCGGCGGCTACCTGTACTTCCACAAGGCGCCCAACGCACGCGAATTCCACGAAGAGCTGGTGCGCAAGCTCGATGCGCTCAACAACTACGACTGCCTGCGCGCCAACAAGTCGATGATGGCCTGGGGCGTGGAGCCGCGCGTGCCGTTCCTGGACCGCGAATTCCTCGACGTGGCCATGCGCATCGACGCCAAACACAAGATGGTCGGGCAGGGGCCGCAGGGCGCACGCCGGATCGAAAAGGCGGTGCTGCGCGAAGCGTTCGAAGGGTACCTGCCCGAGTCGATCCTGTGGCGGCAGAAAGAGCAGTTCAGCGATGGCGTTGGCTACGGCTGGATCGACGGGCTGAAGGCGCATGCCGAAGCGCAGATCAGCGACCGGGTGATGGCCGCAGCTGACAAGCGCTTCGTGCACAACCCGCCGCAGACCAAGGAGGCGTACTACTACCGCCACGTGTTCGAGCAGTACTTCCCGACCCAGGCCGCGGCTGAAACGGTGCCGGGTGGCAAGTCGATCGCGTGCTCCTCGCCGGCGGCGATCGCCTGGGATGCCAGCTTCGCCACGATGGCCGATCCGTCCGGGCGTGCGGTGGCCGGGGTGCACGAGCAGGCGCTGGCCTGATCGCACGCGGCAGGGCTGGCGGGATTGCCGCCAGCCCGTAGAATCGCTCCCTCAATCGATGGGGATCGGGAATGGACGCAGATACCACCGGCGGCATGCGCCGCAGCGGGCTGGCGTGGCGGTACCTGGGCTGGGTGGCGTTGCCGTTGCTGGTAGGCCTGGGCCTGGCGCGGTACGCCGGCCCGACCGTGGCGGTGCAGGTAGAACGGGCGCAGTCGTCGCTGGGCGCCGACTGGGCCGCGCACCTGCATGCGCCGCTGGGCCTGTTCCTGATGCAGTTGCTGGTGCTGCTGCTGGTGGCCAAGGGCGCCGGCTGGCTGTTCCGCCGTTTTGGCCAACCGGGCGTGATCGGGGAGATGGCCGCCGGGCTGATGATGGGCCCGCTGGTGCTGGGGGCGCTGTTGCCGCAGGTGCATGGGGCGTTGTTCCCCGCCGCCTCGCTGGGGTCGCTCGGGCTGCTCAGCCAGCTGGGCGTGCTGATGTTCCTGCTGGTGGCCGGCGCCGAACTGGACCTGGGCGGGCTGCGCGGTCGCCGACGGTTTGCGTTCGTGGTCAGCCATGCCGGTATCGCGGTGCCGTTCGTGCTGGGTGTGGCCCTGGCGATCTGGTTGTACGGTGCGCACGCGCCCAGCGGGATCGGGTTTACCGGCTTCGCCTTGTTCGTGGGCATTTCACTGAGCATCACCGCGTTCCCGGTGCTGCTGCGGATCCTCGCCGACCGGGGCATGACCAGTACGCCGTTGGGCCAGACCGCCATCGCCTGCGCCGCGCTCGGCGATGCCACCGCGTGGTGCCTGCTGGCGCTGATCGTGGCGGCCGCGCAGGCACAGGGTTGGGTGCCGGCGGCGCTCAACCTGGTGTGTGTGGTGGCGTTCGTCGGGGTGATGCTGGGCCTGGTGCGGCCGTGGTTCGCGCGGCAGACGATCGCAGCCGGCCAGGAAGGCCGCTGGCTGCTGGTGATGCTGCTGATGGCGCTGGGCTGCGCGCTGGTCACTGAAATGCTGGGCATCCATGCGCTGTTTGGCGCGTTCGCCGCCGGCGTGGCGGTGTCGGGCAACGCCACCCTGCGGCATACGGTGGCCACCAAGGTCGAACCGTTCGCGGTCACGCTGCTGCTGCCGCTGTTCTTCGCCATGACCGGTCTGCGCATGCGTGCCGATGCGCTGCAGGCCAGCGACCTGCTGCTGTGCGTGGTGGTGATCGCGGTGGCCACGCTGGGCAAGCTGTTCGGTACCTGGAGCGCGGCGCGCAGCGCCGGCATGGGCAACCATGAGGCGTGGAAACTGGGCGCGTTGATGAACACCCGCGGCCTGATGGAGCTGATCGTGCTGAACCTGGGGTACGAACTGGGTTTCCTCGGCGACCGCCTGTTCGCGGTGCTGGTGATCATGGCGCTGGTCACCACGGCGATGACCGGGCCGTTGTTGAGCCTGATCGAACGTTGCCGACGCTGAAGCCGGCGGTGTGCGGTGCCCCCTCACGGTAGAGCCGACCGTTGGTCGGCTACGCCGTCACCCTGCGGCGACCCCATCATTCCCGCGTCGGCACCAACCTGAGCGTATGCACCGTCGCGCCGGGCAGGAACGGTGTCGGCGTGCCGTTGACCCAGTCCTGGTGCCCCGCGCCCCAGAACGGTGACAACGGGTGCCCGCTCTGGCCGCCGGGCATGTGGATGATGCCGTCGGCTTCGTGCCCGGGTGACACCACCATGCGCTGCGAGGCGCCAAACGCAGGGCCCTGCACGCGGGGCATGTCGCGGTCGCCGGGCAGGCGGTCGGCGGGCATGCACAGCCACGGCCGGGCAACGGCGGGCAGGGCGCGGCTGACCGGGTGGCAGATCGCGGCGGTATTGCGCTCGCCCCAGCTGCGCTCGGACAACGTTGGTCCCTGCGCGGCGAGGTCGGCCTCCAGGCGCCGGGCGGCGTCGGCCAGCAGTGCCTCCCAACTCGCATACGGCGGTGGCAGCAGGTGCGCCGGACGTTCGTTCACCAACGGCCAGAGCACGCCTTCGATCTGCGCCAGGCGCGGCTCCAGGTAGGCATCGCCCAGGCGCTGCTTGGCCGGTGCCAGCAGGCCCGCCGACACGCTGTCCAGCACCATGCCGCGGAAGCCGCGGGTGATCCGGTAGCTCACCGACCCGGCGGCGGCGTGCCCGTCCCAGTGCCGGCTGGCCTGTTCCAGCCGCTGCAGCGCCGGGTCGTCGCTGTGTTCGACCACCTGGCGCAGCAGCGTCCACCAGCGCTGCAGGAACACGGCGCGGTCGTCGAGTTGAATGGCCAGCAGGTCGCGCTCGTCGAAGCGCTCTTTCGCCAACAGGCCGTCGCGGATCTGCCGTCCGCGCGCGCCCAGGTCATAGCCGCCGTTGCCTGCCACTGCCAGCGCGCCGCCATCGAGCACGCGGCCGTTGGCGGTCCACAAGCGGTGGTTGGCCGGGTCCACCAGCGCCGGTGAGGCGTCGCTGCGGATCGGCCACGGTGCGCAGTGTGCGGCCACCGGCGTGGCCGCGCCGGCCGGCGGGCAGTCCGCGCTGCGGTCCGGGCGGGCTCCGATCAATCGCCAGGCGATGCGGCCCTCGCGGTCGGCCAGCAGCAGGTTCTGGGTAGGGATGCCGGCGCGGTCGGCGATCCGCAGCGCATCGTCCAGGTTGCCCGCGCGCGCCATGTCGGCGAAGTCCAGGCGCACCGCGCCGGGCAACTGTGCGGTCCAGCGAAGTGCTTCGCCGCTGCCGTCGGGACGCTCGTGCAGGATCGGCCCCCAGGCCGTCTCGCGCACGCGCAGCACGGTGTCCGGCTGGCCGGCCACGCGGATGCGTTCGGTGTGGGTGGTGATGCCGTCGAGGGTGCCGGGCGCATGCGCCGGTACGTGCACGAAATCGGCGTTGTCGATGTAGCTGTTGGTGAAGCCCCACGCCACGTGCCCATTGCTGCCCACCACGATCGCCGGCAGCCCGGGCAGCGAGAAGCCGCTCACGTCGACCGTGCCGCCCGGCGCCTGCGCGTCGGGGTAGCGCAGCCGCACCCGGAACCACAGGGCTGGCGCACGCAGCCCCAGGTGCATGTCATCGGCCAGGATCGCGCGGCCATCGGCGGTGAGCGCACCGGCCACGGCGAAGTTGTTGCTGCCGTGCACGTCCGGGTCGGCGTGCCCGGCGGCGTTGGCCGACCGCGCGCTGGCGGGCGTGCGCAGGTCCACCGCATCCGGTCCCGGCAGGACCGCATTGCCGCGTGGCGCGCCGAACAGCGGTGCGTCCCACTCGCTGCCGTCGCGGCTGAGCAGGGCGTAGAGCGCGGGCGGCACCACCGCGCGGATGCGCGCCAGGGCCAGTTCGGTCTGGTTGGTGGGGTCCTGCAGGTCGGCGTACATCGCCAACCCGGTCAGCACGCTGTCCTCGGCCAGCCAGGGGGTGGGCCGCTGGCGCAGCAGCAGGTAGGGCCAGGGCCGCACCCGCAGGTCGGTCAGGCCCTGGTTGACCCCGGCCACATAGGCCTGCAGGGGCAGGGGATCGGTGCCGGCGGCCTCGGCCAGGTGGGCGTGGGTGCGCGCGCGCAGGCGATGCACGCGCATGCGCTGGTCGGCTGGCACGGCGGCCGGGCCGAACAGCTCGGCCAGCTCCCCGGCGGCGCTGCGCCGCATCAGGTCCATCTCGAAGTAGCGTTCCTGCGCATGCACCAGCCCCAGCGCCCGCATCGCGTCGGCCTGGCTGGCCGCGTCGATGGTGACCACCCCGCGCGCGTCGCGGCTGATGCTGGCCGGCGCCTGCAGGCCATCCACCGGCAGCGGGCCGTCCAGCTGCGCCAGGCTGCCGCGCAGCAGCCACCACAGCGTGGCGATCAGAACGACCCCGAGCAACAGCGACAGCCACAGCAACCGCGTAAGCCAACGACGCATGCTGCATCCCCCGATGGTGGTGTGCGTTGGATTGTAGGGGCTGTGAACGCCACGTGGAGGCCGCTGCAAGCGCAACTGCAACTGATTCCGATTAGATCATTGGAATTCTGGATGGGGCACCATGCGCGCATTGATTGATCAGGAGCACCCCCACATGAAAGGCAATCCGGACGTGATCGCGTGCCTGAAGGAACTGCTGCGCGGCGAACTGGCGGCGCGTGACCAGTACTTCATCCATTCGCGCCGCTACGAAGACCAGGGCCTGATGGCGCTGTACGAGCGCCTCAACCACGAGATGGAAGAGGAGACCCAGCACGCCGACGCGTTGCTGCGCCGGATCCTGTTCCTCGGTGGCACCCCGGACATGCGTCCGCATGGCTTCGAGCCGGGCGAGACCGTGGAGGAGATGCTGCAGAAGGATCTGGACACCGAATACAGCGTGCGCAACAACCTGGCTGCCGGCATGAAGCTGTGCGAGCAGCACCAGGATTTCGTGAGCCGCGACATGCTGCTGGTGCAGTTGAAGGACACCGAAGAAGACCATGCCTGGTGGCTGGAGCAGCAGCTGGGCCTGATCAAGCGGATCGGGCTGGCGCTGTACCAGACCAGCAAGATGGATGCGAAGGGGACGTCCGCGCACTGACGCGCATACGCGCATCAGCCCCACGATGTGCCGCGCACATCGCGGGCCCCGGGTATCACCTTCCACATCTCCGCGCCTGTCGGCGCCCCCCTTGGACTCCAAGGGGGCTGTTTCTCCAGACGGTGTCCTGGACGCGTGACGATCCACCGACCCGTCATCGGGTTCTGCTCGCCAGCCAGCTTTCGCCAGCACGCTGCAGAAGCCATCGTCCGCCCGCCAGCATCCGCCAGCCAGCGACGAACGAAAAAGCCGGGGATTTCCCGGCTTTTTCGTTTTCCGGACACGTTCGCCAGCAATGCGTAGTGCCGGGCTCTGCCCGGCAACCGTGCAACGCGCGGCGGATGCAGCCGGGCAGAGCCCGGCTCTACGCGGTAAACGCGCAACGTGCGGCACATACAGCCGGGCAGAGCCCGGCTCTACGGTCCTGTGCGGTTATTCCACCGCCAGCCCTTCCACCTTCTGCCAGCCGCGCGGCAGCAGGTGGCCACGCGTGGCGCGCGTGCCCAGGTAGGTTTCCAGGTCCTTGAAGGACAGGTTCATGGTGCGCGCGCCGCTGCGTACCAGCAGGGTGTTGGCCGGGCCCACCGACACCACCGCGACCACGCGCTCGGTGGCGAGCTTGGCCTTGGGGATGTCGATGATCTTGTTGCCCTTGCCCTTGTCCAGTTCCGGCAGGTCGCTGGCGGCGATCGCCAGCAGGTTGCCTGAGCTGGTCACCGCCACAATGCGATCGGTCTCCGGGTTGGCCACCACGGCCGGGGTCAGCACCTTGGAGCCGGAGGTCAGGTTGAGCATCGCCTTGCCGGCCTTGTTGCGCCCGGTCAGGTTCTCGAAGCGGGTCACGAAGCCGTAGCCGTGGGTGGAGGCCAGCACGAAGCGGGTGTTGTTTTCCCCACTGGCCAGGGTCAGGAACTGGCTGCCGGCGGCCGGCGAGAAGCGGCCGGTCAGCGGTTCGCCATTGCCTCGCGCCGAGGGCAGGGTGTGGATCAGCGTGGAGTACGCACGGCCCTCGCTGTCCAGAAACGCCACCTGCTGGGTACTGCGCGCACGCACCGCGCCCAGCAGGGCGTCGCCGTCGCGGTAGGACAGCGTGGACGGATCCATGTCGTGGCCCTTGGCCGCGCGGATCCAGCCCTTCTCCGACAGCACCACGGTCATCGGCTCGCTCGGCACCAGTTCGGTTTCGTCGATGGCTTGCGCGGCACCGCGCTGCACCAGCGGCGAGCGGCGGTCATCGCCGAATTTCTTGGCATCGGCGGTCAGTTCGTCGCGGATCAGCTTCTTCAGCTTGGCCTTGCTGTCCAGGATGCCCAGGATCTTGTCGCGCTCCTTGGCCAGCTCGTCCTGCTCGCCGCGGATCTTCATTTCTTCCAGGCGGGCCAGCTGCTTCAGGCGCGTGTCGAGGATGTACTCGGCCTGTTCCTCGCTCAGGCTGAAGCGCGCGATCAGGGCCGGCTTGGCCTCATCCTCGGTGCGGATGATGCGGATCACTTCATCCAGGTTGAGGAAGGCCACCAGCAGGCCGTCCAACAGGTGCAGGCGGCGCTCGACCTTCTGCAGGCGGTGGTTGAGGCGGCGGGTAACGGTGGTGGCGCGGAACTGCAGCCATTCGGCGAGCAGCATCTTCAGGTTCTTCACCTGCGGACGCCCGTCCAGGCCGATCACGTTGAGGTTGACCCGGTAGCTGCGCTCCAGGTCGGTGGTGGCGAACAGGTGGCCCATCAGCTGGTCGGCATCGACCCGGTTGGAGCGCGGCACCAGCACCACCCGCACCGGGTTGGCGTGGTCGGACTCGTCGCGGATGTCTTCCAGCCACGGCAGCTTCTTGGCGCGCATCTGCGCGGCGATCTGCTCGATCACCTTCGACGGCGATACCTGGAAGGGCAGCGCGTTGATGACGATGTTGGTCGATTCCTTGAAGTACGTCGCGCGCGCACGCACGCTGCCGTAGCCGGTTTCGTACATGTTCCGCAGGTCGGCCGGCGCGGTGATGATCTCGGCGAAGCTGGGGTAGTCCGGGCCCTTCACGTGCTCGCACAGGTCGGCGACGGTCGCGTCCGGGTCGTCCAGCAGGTGCAGCAGCGCGCTGACGATCTCGTTGAGGTTGTGCGGCGGCACGTCGGTGGCCATGCCCACGGCGATGCCGGTGGTGCCGTTGAGCAGCAGGTGCGGCAGGCGTGCCGGCATCCAGGTCGGCTCTTCCAGGGTGCCGTCGAAGTTCGGGGTCCAGTCGGTGGTGCCCTGGTTGATTTCGCCCAGCAGCACCTCGGCGATCGGGGTCAGCTTGGATTCGGTGTAACGCATCGCCGCGAACGACTTGGGATCGTCGGTGGAACCGAAGTTGCCCTGGCCTTCGATCAGCGGGTAGCGGTAGGAGAACGGCTGGGCCATCAGCACCAGCGCCTCGTAGCACGCGCTGTCGCCGTGCGGATGGTACTTACCGATCACATCACCCACGGTGCGCGCGGACTTCTTCGGTTTGGAGGCGGCGTTCAGGCCCAGCTCGCTCATCGAATAGATGATGCGGCGCTGCACCGGCTTCAGGCCGTCGCCGATGAACGGCAGTGCGCGATCGAGCACCACGTACATCGAATAGTCCAGGTACGCCCGTTCGGCGTACTCGCGCAGGGGCAGCTGTTCAAAGCCGTGGAAGGCGGGGCGGGCAAGATCGGTCATGCGGGATTGTTACCTGTGGCAAGGGACGGCGACGGCTGTCGCCCTCGCAGGCGGTCGATTATCCGGATGCGGCCGGGGATGCCAAGCCGCGCGTTGGATTGAGGGGCTGGCCGCTGCGCGCCAGATAGCGCCCGGGCGGGCAGCCGAAGTGCCGGCGGAACACGGTGACGAATGCGCTGGGGCTGCTGAAGCCCAGTTCGTGGGCGATATCGGACACGCTGTGGCCGTCGGACAGCCGGCGCAGGCCGTCGGCCAGGCGGGCCTGCTGGCGCCACTGCGCGAAGCTGAGCGTGGTTTCGTCGCGGAAGTGGCGGGTCAGGCTGCGCGGCGACAGACCGGCCCAGTGCGCCCACTGTTCCAGGCTGCGGCCGTCGGCCGGGTTGGCGATCAGCTGCGAGGCAATCCGCAGCAGGCGCCGGTCCTGCGGCATCGGCAGGTGCATGCGCTGGCGTGGCGCGTTGCGGATTTCATCCAGCAACACCTCGATCATGTGCTGCTGGCGCAGGTCGGGCGCGGCGGCGGGCGCCCAGCGGATCACCCGCATGGCCAGCGCCTGCAGCAGGTCGGAGATGGCCACCACGCAGGGCTGGTCGGGCAGGTCGTGGGCCATGTCGGCCGACACGATCAGGCCCCAGCCGCGCAGCGGACCGGAGATGCCCACCGTGTGGGGCTCGCCCGGCGGCATCCAGCCGGCGCACCCGGGCGGCAACGACCAGTTGCCATGGCGGGTGCGGATGTTGAGCAGCCCGGCTTCGACGCTGATCAGCTGGGCGCGGCGGTGCTGGTGCCAGTCGATCTCGCGGTCGAGCCCGCGCGCACTCTCGATCTGGAACCCCAGCACGGCCAGGCCGTCGTCGCGTTCGAGCCAGTCCAGCACGTCGTGCCGCCCCTTGGCGGGAGGGAGGGCAATGGCGTCCTCTGGCCTGAAAACGTTATTCATTGTCCAGATTGTAATACCCGGCCACCTGAGCCGGCCATTAAGGTGACCACCCGTTCGCCACACCCCTGCATTACCTGCCTTGCTGCAACACAGCATTTGGTTCCAGATTAAATATTTCCATTGAGAAATATATTTTCTGGAAGTAAAGTGCCGTCCCATGATGATCTGCCCTGAAACCACTCCTCCCAGCTTCGGGCTGCTGTTGCGCCAGGTGCGCGACGGCCTTGTCCGTCAGCTCGACACGTCGATGGCCGAGGAAAACCTCGGCATTGGTTTCACCCACTACCTCGGTTTGAAGGTGCTCGCGGTCAAGGCCCCGTGTACCGCCAACGAGTTGGCCCAGGCCCTGGATCAGGTGCCCAGCGCGGTCACCCGCCTGCTGGACAAGCTGGAAGCCATGGGCTGCGTGCGGCGCGAGCCGCATGCCCAGGACCGCCGGGCGCTGCAGATCGTACTGACCGATGAAGGCCGCCAGTTGTGGGCCCGGCTGAAGCAGCGCGGCGACCAGACCATCGATGACGCCATGCGCGACCTGTCCACCGACGAGCGCGCCCAGCTGCTTTCCCTCATGACCCGTGTACGTGACTCGTTGATTACGCCATGACCTCCTCCCTTGATCGCACTTCTTCGCTGCGTCCGCTGCGCCCGGTGCTGGTATCGGTGCTCGCGCTGGCGCTGGCTGCCTGTGCCAGCAGCCGCGGCCTGCAGCCGCAGGCCACGCTGCTGGATGCCGACAGCCTGCAGACCCAGCGCACCCTGTCTGCCGCCGGGCTGAGCCAGCCCGGCTGGCCGGCCACCGACTGGTGGCGCGCCCTCGGCGACCCGCAGCTGGACGCCCTGATCGCCGAAGGCCTGCAGCGCAACCCGGGCCTGGACGCGGCGGATGCACGCCTGCGCCAAGCCCGTGCCCAGATCGGTACCGCCCACGCCGAGCGCCTGCCCAGCGTGTCCGCCTCCGGCGGGTACACCGGCGTGCGCCTGCCCGAATCGATGGTCGGCGACGAACTCGGTGGCAGCTATGCCGGGAGCGGCCAGGCCTACCTGAGCTTCAGCTACGGCATCGACCTGTGGGGCGGCAAGCGTGCCGCCTGGGAAGCGGCCGTGGACAGCGGCCATGCCGCCGAAGTGGACGCGCAGGCCGCACGCCTGAACCTGTCGGCGGCCATCGCCGAGGCGTATGCGCAGCTGGGCTATGCCTACACGTTGCATGACGTGGCCAGCGAAGAGCTGGCGCGCTCGCAGAAGACCCTGGACCTGACCGCCCAGCGCCGCCGCGCCGGGATCGACAGCGACCTGCAGACCCGCCAGGCCGAAGCGCGCATTCCGGCCGCGCAGCAGCAGCAACAGGCCGCCCAGCAGCAGATCGACGAGGCCCGCACCGCGCTGGCCGCGCTGGTCGGGCAGGGCCCGGACCGCGGCCTGCAGATCGAGCGCCCGCAGGTGCTCAATCCGCTGGCGCTGCAGTTGCCCGGCGTGTTGCCGAGTGCGTTGCTCGGCCGCCGCCCGGACATCGTCGCAGCGCGCTGGCGCGTGGAAGCGGCCAACCGCCAGATCCATGCGGCCAAGGCGCAGTTCTATCCCAGTCTCAACCTGACCGCGTTGGGCGGGGTGGTGTCCAGTGAAGTGGATCAGCTGCTCAAGAGCGGCTCCACCTTCGCCTTCCTCGGCCCGGCGCTGAGCCTGCCGATTTTCGATGGCGGCCGCCTGCGCGCCAACCTGGACAAGACCGACGCCCAGTACGACCTGGCCGTGGCCGACTACAACCAGTCGGTGGTGAACGCATTGCGCGACGTGGCCGACCAGGTCAACGCGGTGCGCTCGCTGGCCAGCCAGGCCGCGGCGCAGCAGCAGGCGGTGGACACCGCCCGCGCCGCCCATGACCTGGCCGAGCAGCGCTACCGCGCCGGCATCGGCAGCTACCTCGAGGTGCTGGTGGTCGAAGAGCAGTTGCTGGTGTCCCAGCAGCGGCTGGCCGAACTGCAGTCCCGGCAGATCCTTGTTTCGGTGCGGCTGAGCCAGTCGCTGGGCGGTGGGTTCACCCCGTCCAGCGATACCGCCACGCTCGCCACCGCCCCTGATTCCACGCATTCCTGAGACACACTCCATGAGCCAGACATCCGCTCCCGCTGCCGCCCCGGCAGCTCCGTCCCGTCGCGGCAAGCTGCTGCGCGGCCTGTTGGTCATCGTGGTGCTGCTGCTGGCGGCACTGGCGCTGTGGTACTTCATGTTCGGCCGCTGGTTCGAAGACACCGACGACGCCTACGTGCAGGGCAACCAGGTCCAGATCACCCCGCTGGTGAGTGGTACCGTGGTGGCGATCAATGCCGATGACGGCATGCGCGTGGAGCGTGGCCAGCTGCTGGTGCAGCTGGACCCGGCCGACACCGAAGTGGCGCTGCAGCAGGCCGAAGCCAACCTGGCCAAGACCGTGCGCCAGACCCGCGGTCTGTACCGCAGCGTGGAAGGCGCCCAGGCGGATTTGAATGCCCGCCAGGTGACCCTCAAGCGCGTCCGCGACGACTTCAACCGCCGCAAGGGCCTGGCCGCCAGCGGTGCGATCTCCAGCGAAGAACTGGCCCACGCCCGCGATGAGCTGGCCGCCGCCGAAGCGGCCGTGGCCGGGTCGCGCGAGACCTTCGAACGCAACAACGCGCTGGTCGATGACACCGTGATCGCCACCCAGCCGGACGTGCAGGCCGCCGCGGCGCAGCTGCGCCAGGCCTACCTCAACAATGCCCGCGCGGGCATCGTGGCACCGGTGTCGGGCTATGTCGCCCGTCGTTCGGTGCAGGTGGGCCAGCGCGTGCAGCCGGGCAACGCGCTGATGGCCGTGGTGCCGACCGAACAGATGTGGGTGGAAGCCAACTTCAAGGAAACCCAGCTGCGCCACATGCGCCTGGGCCAGGAAGTGGAGCTGCGTTCGGACCTGTACGGCGGTGATGTGACCTACAAGGGCCGCATCGACAGCCTCGGCCTGGGCACCGGTTCGGCGTTCTCGCTGCTGCCGGCGCAGAACGCCAGCGGCAACTGGATCAAGATCGTGCAGCGCGTGCCGGTGCGCATCGCCATCGACGCCAAGCAGCTGGCCGAGCACCCGCTGCGCATCGGCCTGTCGATCAAGGCCGAAGTGAGCCTGCGCGACCAGAAGGGCACGGTGCTGCCGACCCAGGCCGCCAAGGGCCAGGTGTTCGACACCGACGTCTACGCCAAGCAGCTGCACAGCGCCGATGACGCGATCCACGCGATCATCCAGCGCAACCTGCCGCAGCAGGCCAAGGCGAGCTGAGGTCACCATGTCCGCCCAAGCTCCAGCCGCGCCCGGCAGTCCGGGCGCACCGGCGGCGCCCAGTGCGGCCGCCGGCTTCCTGCCACCGAGTGTGGCCCTGTGCACCGTGGGCCTGGCGATGGCCTCGTTCATGCAGGTGCTCGACACCACCATCGCCAACGTGTCGCTGCCGACCATCGCCGGTAACCTCGGTGCCAGTTCGCAGCAGGCCACCTGGGTGATCACCTCGTTCGCGGTCAGTACCGCGATCGCGCTGCCGCTGACCGGTTGGCTCAGCCGCCGCTTCGGCGAACGCAAGCTGTTCGTCTGGGCGACGCTGGCGTTCGTGATCACCTCGCTGCTGTGCGGCCTGGCCCAGAGCATGGGCATGCTGGTGCTGTCGCGCGCGCTGCAGGGCTTCGTGGCCGGCCCGATGTACCCGATCACGCAGTCGTTGCTGGTGTCGATCTACCCACGCGAGAAACGCGGGCAGGCGCTGGCGCTGCTGGCGATGATCACGGTGGTGGCGCCGATCTGCGGCCCGATCCTGGGCGGCTGGATCACCGACAACTACAGCTGGGAATGGATCTTCCTGATCAACGTGCCGTTGGGCATCTTCGCGGCGATGGTGGTGGGCAGCCAGTTGAAGGGGCGGCCGGAGCACATCGAGAAGCCGAAGATGGATTACGTCGGCCTGATCACGCTGGTGATCGGTGTGGGCGCGCTGCAGCTGGTGCTCGACCTGGGCAACGACGAAGACTGGTTCGCGTCGACCAAGATCGTGGTGCTGGCCTGCGTGGCGGTGGTGGCACTGGCGGTGTTCCTGATCTGGGAGTTGACCGACAAGGACCCGATCGTCGACCTGAAGCTGTTCCGGCACCGCAATTTCCGCGCCGGCACGTTGGCGATGGTGGTGGCGTATGCGGCCTTCTTCAGTGTGTCGCTGCTCATTCCGCAGTGGTTGCAGCGCGACATGGGCTACACGGCGATCTGGGCGGGCCTGGCGACGGCGCCGATCGGTATCCTGCCGGTGATCATGACGCCGTTCGTGGGCAAGTACGCCTCGCGCTTCGACATGCGCATGATCGCGTCGTTCGCGTTCGTGTTCCTGTCGTTCACCAGTTTCATGCGCTCGGACTTCAACCTGCAGGTGGACTATGCCCACGTGGCAGGCGTGCAGTTGATCATGGGTATTGGCGTGGCGCTGTTCTTCATGCCGGTGCTGCAGATTCTGCTGTCGGACCTGGACGGTCGCGAGATCGCGGCGGGTTCGGGGTTGGCGACGTTCCTGCGTACGCTGGGCGGCAGTTTCGCGGCGTCGCTCACGACGTGGCTGTGGGCGCGCCGGACGCAGGTGCACCACGCGGATCTGACCGAGCACATTTCGGCGTATCAGCCGGGCATGCAGGAGCAGGTGGCGGCGATGGGGCAGGGCGACCTGCAGCACGGGGCAGCGGCGTTGAACAACATGATCAACCACCAGGCGTCGCAGATGGGCTTCAACGACATCTTCTTCCTGCTGGGCTGGATCTTCCTGGCGATCATCGCCTTCCTGTGGCTGGCCAAGCCACCGTTCGGTGCAGGGGCGGGTGCGGCGTCGGCCGGCGGGCATTGATCCGCGGTTGAACTGAAAGGAACAAAACCCCGTCGAAAGGCGGGGTTTTTTTCATGTTGGCTGGGAAGAGCAACTGCAGAGCAACAGCAGAGCAGAGCAACAGCGCATCGTCTGTATGTCTCTTGGCTTGGTCGGGTACGGGTGGATTGTCGGGACACGCCGCAAGTACGTCCCTGTAGGCTCGTTCGCGCCATCCATGGCGCTCTACGGTCCCGCCAACCCACCCGTACCCGCCCTTGAAAGTGAGTCGGTGCGCGACGAAGAGCGAACGGCCAACAGCCCAACAGCCCAACAGCCCAACAGCCAGCAAGTAGCAAGTAGCAAGGCAGCCGACCAACGGTCGGCTCTACCGCGTTGGGTCTTCTACGTTGGCCACCGGGGCACTGTCTGGGGCGGGGGTGTGTGGGTTCGCGGGACCGTTGGGCGCCATGGATGGCGCTCACGAGCCTCCAGGGGTGAGGGCGCATTGCTTGCGAGGCATTGCCTCGCATGCGTCCGAACGCACAGCCGCCAGCGGCTGGGCCGGACCGCGGAGCGGGATTCACGGCGTGTCCCGCGAACCCACACGCCCCCGCCCAACCCGTCGCAGGCGCAGAACCAACGCTCTGGCTCTGGCTCTGGCTCCAGCTCTAGCTTTCACTTCTAAAAAGAAAGACCCCCCCAAACCCCAGACATGAAAAAACCCGCTTGCGCGGGTTTGATCATTGTCTGAGTCGTGGTGCCCAGGAGAGGACTCGAACCTCCACGAAGTTGCCCCCGCTAGCACCTGAAGCTAGTGCGTCTACCAATTCCGCCACCTGGGCGACTCAGGAGGAGAATTCTGCGGGAGAACCACGAATGTGTCAACAGCATGTCGCGGAAAATTTCGACCATCGCGCGCTGCCGGATCGTCCCCCTGCACATCGGGCAATCGTGCATGCGACACCCACACCATCGAACCGCAGAAACGAAAAAACCCGCTTGCGCGGGTTTGATCATGTACCGAGTCGTGGTGCCCAGGAGAGGACTCGAACCTCCACGAAGTTGCCCCCGCTAGCACCTGAAGCTAGTGCGTCTACCAATTCCGCCACCTGGGCGACTCAGGAGGCGAATTATGCGGATGCATCGCAGGGCTGTCAATGCATTCCGGCGCCGCAAACGCGCAGGGTGCGTTGGCCACTGGCGCGGCGCGGCTTGACCCGGGCGGTGGACCCTGAAAATACTCGGCCTACCCGGCAGCAAGGCGTTCCCATGGAAACCCCGATCCTGCATTTCCATCCGCTGTCCTCGTGCTGCCAGAAAGTGCTGATCGCCGCCGACGTGCTCGGTGTCACCTTGGACGCCCGGCTGTTGAACCTCGGCGACCCGGTCGAGCGCGCAGCGTTCCGGGCGCTGTGGCCGCTGGGCAAGATGCCGCTGCTGGTCGAGCAGGGCACGCCCATCGGTGAGACCAGCATCATCATCGAGCACCTCCAGCTCCATCATGCCGCCGCAGGTACGTGGCTGATTCCGCCGGATCCGGCGCAGGCGCTGGCCGTGCGGTTCTGGGATCGGTTCTGCGACTTCTACGTCATGACCCCGATGCAGGCGCTGACCGCTGCGCTGCTGCAGCCGGACGGGCAGGGCGATGCCCAGGCCACGGCAGCGGCGCGGGCCACCTTGCTCAACAGCCATGCACTGCTGGATCGCCAGCTTGCGGGGCGGCGCTGGCTGACCGGCGAAGCGTTCACCCTGGCCGACTGCGCTGCGGCACCGGCGCTGTTCTATGCGGTGGCTTACGTGCCAGTGCCGGAGGCGCACGCGGCACTGTCTGCCTATGTGGAACGGCTGATGGCGCACGTGGCGGTGGCTGCGGTGATCGACGCGGCCCGGCCCTGGTTCAAGTACTTCCCGGGACGGGCAGGGTTGGCTCGCCGTTACTACGATCCCGAGGCCTGATCGAGCCTGGCTGCAATGCGCCGACGCCAGAAACGAAAAAACCCGCTTGCGCGGGTTTGATCATTTTCTGAGTCATGGTGCCCAGGAGAGGACTCGAACCTCCACGAAGTTGCCCCCGCTAGCACCTGAAGCTAGTGCGTCTACCAATTCCGCCACCTGGGCGACTCAGGAGGCGAATTGTGAAGATGCCGCCGGGGCTTGTCAACGGTTTTGTGAAAATTCTTCACAAACCTGCATATGGCGCGCCCATGACCGGTTCTGCACACTGTCAGCGGTTACCATGGAGGCCAATGAAACCAAAGAAACCGACCCAGGGCGCGAAAGCCCCCAAGTCCCCGGCGCCCAAGCAGGCTGCCGGTCCGTCGGGCAAGCCCCGCGCTGCCGCCAAGAAGGCCGGCAAGCTGCCACCGTGGATGCCCGAATCAATGAACACCCCAGCGCCGCCGCGCGGTGGCAAGCGGTCCGGCCCCAAGCCGGATGCCGGCGCGCCGATCCCGACCCGTCGCCGCCCGCACCCGACTGCTGCCGACATGAACGTGATCGACCCCCATGCCGCGCGTGAGGCCGAGCGCTATGCGCAGCCCATCGCCAGCCGCGAAGCCATCCTGCAGTTGCTGGACCGCTGCGACGGCCCGCAGACCGCCGAGGAAATCGGCATCCACCTCGGCCTGACCGAACCCGACCGCGCCGACGCGCTGGGCAAGCGCCTGGGCGCGATGGTCCGCGACGGCCAGCTGGTGCAGAACCGCCGCGGCGGTTTCGCCCCGGTGCAGGCCACCAACCTCATCACCGGCGTGGTCATCGCCAACCCGGAAGGCTTCGGCTTCCTGCGTCCGGTGGAGGGCGGGGACGACCTGTTCCTGCCGCCGTATGAAATGCGCAAGGTCATGCACGGCGACCGCGTGCTCGCGAACGTGACCGGCATCGATCGCCGCGGCCGCCGCGAGGGCAGCATCGCCCGCGTGCTCGAGCGCGGCATGACCCGCCTGATCGGCCGCTTCAGCGTCGAGTTCGGCATCAACTACGTGGTGCCCGACGACAAGCGGGTGCAGCGCAACGTACAGATTCCGCCGGACCAGACCGGCGACGCGCGCGACGGCCAGCTGGTGGTCTGCGAGCTGACCCAGGCCCCGGATACCCGCCGCCCGCCGATCGGCCGCATCATCGCGGTGCTCGGCGACAAGCTGACCGCCTCGCTGATCGTGGAAACCGCCATCCACGGCCATGAACTGCCGTTCGAGTTCCCGCAGGAGGTGCTCAACGAGGCCGCCTCGGTGCCGCTGGTGGTCGAGCCGGCCATGCTGGGCAACCGCGTGGACCTGCGCAGCACGCCGCTGGTGACCATCGACGGTGAGGATGCCAAGGACTTCGATGACGCGGTGTTCTGCGAACCGAATGCCGAAGGCTTCCGCCTGGTGGTGGCCATCGCCGACGTGTCCAACTACGTCCGCCCCGGCACGCCGCTGGATGACGAAGCGCAGAAGCGCGCCACCTCGGTCTATTTCCCGGGTTTCGTGGTGCCGATGCTGCCCGAGACGCTGTCCAACGGCATCTGCTCGCTGATGCCCAAGGTCGACCGCATGTGCTTCGTCTGCGACATGCAGGTGAACCGCGACGGTGAGGTGATCCATTCGCGCTTCTACGAAGCGGTGATGAATTCGCACGCCCGCCTGACCTACAACCAGGTCTGGCAGGCAGTCGGTGAAAACGACCCGGCAGTGCGCAAGGAGATCGCTGCGGTGCTGCCGCAGGTCGAGCGCCTGCACCAGCTGTACAAGGTGCTGGCCAAGGCCCGTACCAAGCGCGGCGCGATCGAGTTCGAATCGTCTGAAGTGCGCTTCGTGCTCGACAACACCGGCGAAGTGACCCAGGCCGGCATGCTGGTGCGCAACGATGCGCACAAGCTGATCGAAGAATGCATGATCGCCGCCAACGTGCAGGCCGCGCGCTACCTGCTGCACAAGCAGGTGCCGGCGCCGTTCCGCGACCATGCCAAGCCGCCGGAAGCCAAGTTCGAGGACCTGCTGGAGTTCCTGAAGGAATTCAAGCTGAGCCTGCCGCCGTGGTCGAAGGTGCAGCCGGGTGATTACACCAAGCTGCTCAAGAAGGTGCGCGAGCGCCCGGATGCGGCGCTGCTGGAATCGGTGCTGCTGCGCAGCCAGAGCCTGGCGGTGTATTCGCCGGACAACCAGGGCCACTTCGGTCTGTCGCTGGACGCGTACGCGCACTTCACCTCGCCGATCCGCCGCTATCCCGACCTGCTGGTGCACCGTGCGATCAAGCATGCGCTCAGCGGCGCACCGGCCGAGAAGTACACCTACTCGCCGCGCGAGATGGCCGCGCTGGCGCTGCAGTGCTCCGAACGCGAGCGCCGGGCCGACGAGGCCGAGCGCGAAGTGGACGAACGCTACCGCGCCGCGTGGATGGAAAAGCACGTGGGTGGCCAGTTCGACGGTGTAATCAGCGGCGTGACCAGCTTCGGCCTGTTCGTGGAACTGGACGAATCCAAGGTCAACGGCCTGGTCCACGTGACCCAGCTGCCGCACGACTATTACCAGTTCGATGCCACCCGCAAGACGCTCAGCGGCGAACGCCGAGGCAAGGCCTACCGGCTGGGCGACCGCGTGCGCATCCTGGTGCTCAAGGCCAGCATGGAAGAGCGCAAGATCGACTTCCGCCTGGTCGAGGAGCAGGGCGACGAGGTGGACGAACTGCCGCCGCGTGGCCAGCCAGCCAAGCGCAAGAAGCAGAAGTACTGAAAGACCGGCGTACCGGCCACCGGCCGGTACGCCAGGGCGCGGACACCGGCCGCCCGGCGGCACCCGCGCTACCCCGGGCCACCCGGTAGGTGCCGACCATTGGTCGGCTCGCGTCCACCGGCACCATGCCTACCCCGATCGGAGCGCACCCATGCCCGACCTCCCCGAATACAGTGGCGGCTGCCAGTGCGGCGCCATCCGCTTCCACGTCCGTGGCGAGCTGACCGACAGCTCGATCTGCCATTGCCGGATGTGCCAGAAAGCCTTCGGTGCCTATTACGCACCGCTGGTGTCGGTGCGCACCGTCGAGTTCACCTGGACCCGGGGCGAGCCGCGCCGGTTTGCCTCCTCCAACCTGGTCCAGCGGGGTTTCTGCCCCGACTGCGGCACGCCGCTGACCTACGAAGCGCCGGACGGCATGGCCGTTGCTGCCGGGGCCTTTGACGATCCCGCGCGCCTGCCGCCGACCGTGCAGTACGGCACCGAGGCCAAGCTGCCGTTCGTGGATACGTTGGGGTCGCTGCGCGTGATCCGTGACGAGGATGACCCTGAGATGGCGCTGCTGCAGGGCCTGGTCAGCCACCAACACCCCGACCACGACACCCCCTGACGGCGCCGCGCCGCAGGGTTGGGGCTCCGGCGTGAACGCCCGGCGGGGCAGGCGGGGCCTTGATGCTCTACCATTACCACCCCCTGTACCGGTCGTGCCCCCGCAATGAGCAAGCAAAGCCAGTGGATCGTCGGCGTCAACGCTGTCGCCTCTTCGATCGAGAACGATGCCGAGAACGTCCGCGAGGTGCTGATCGAAGCCAGCGCGAAGAATCCGCGGCTGGTGGAAATCGAAGAGAACGCGCGCCGCAAGGGCATCGACGTGCGCAAGGTCAACACCCAGGCGCTCGACGGCGTGGGCGGTTCGGTGCGCCACCAGGGCGTGGCCGCCCGCTACCAGGCGGCACGCACCTACGGTGAGAACGAACTGGAAGGCCTGGTCGAGGCCGCCGAGGGCAAGGCCCTGCTGCTGATCCTCGACGAGGTGCAGGACCCGCACAACCTGGGCGCCTGCCTGCGCAGCGCGGCGGCCGCCGGTGCCACTGCGGTGATCATTCCCAAGGACAAGTCGGCCACGGTCAACGCCACCGTGCGCAAGACCTCGGCCGGTGCGGCCGACCGCATCCCGGTGGTGGCGGTGACCAACCTGTCGCGCTGCCTGAAGGACCTGCAGAAGCTGGGCGTGTGGATCTACGGCCTGGCCGGTGAAGCCACTGCCTCGCTGTATTCGATCGATTTGAAGGGCAACGTGGCGCTGGTGCTGGGCGGCGAAGCCGACGGCCTGCGTCGTCTGACCCGCGAAAACTGCGATGGCCTGGTCAAGATCCCGATGCCGGGCGACATTGAAAGCCTCAACGTGTCGGTGGCCACCGGCGTGAGCCTGTTCGAGGCTGTGCGCCAGCGCGGCCTGTAATCCTCCCGCGCGCGCGGGGGTAGAGCCGACCGTTGGTCGGCTGCTCTACGCGGCGTACGACAGCCGACCAACGGTCGGCTCTACCGGGGTGGGTTGATAGCCGACCAACGGTCGGCTCTACCGGCTGGGTTGATAGCCGACCAACGGTCGGCTCTACCTCTGGGTGTCAGCCTGCGCTGCCGCCCAATGCCTTGAACAAGGTTACGTCGTTGATCAACTGTCGCTGCCTTACCGAGGCCAGCGACAGCTCTGCATCGCGTCGGGTCTGCTGCGCTTCCAGCCAGGTGCGCAGGTCGGTGGCGCCTACCCGGTAGCGCACTTCGTACATCCGTTCGATCGCAACCGCTTCGTCGTAGGACGCCTGCGAGGCGGCCACCTGCGTGGCGAACTGCGTGCGGGCCGACAGGGCGTTGTCCACCTCCGACAGCGCGGTGTACAGCGTACGGCGGAAGCCGTTGGCGGCGATCTGGTAGTCGGTACCGGCCAGGCGGGTGTTCAACTGGGCCTGGCGCACATTGAGGAACGGCAACGACAGCCCGGCACCGAGCGTGGCCACCGGGTTCTTCAGCACGTCCGACAGGGAGGTGGCGCCGGTGCCGACGCTGCCGGTGAGGCTGAGCGCGGGGTAGTACTGGGTGGCGGTCACCTTGATGGTCTTCAGGCTGTTGCGCAGGCGCAGTTCGGCCGCGCGCAGGTCCGGGCGTCGGCCGAGCAGGTCGGCCGGCAGGCCTTCGGCAACTACCGGGCTGCCCACACGCGCCAACTGCTGCGGCTCGTCGGACAGCGCCAGCGGCTGGCCGTCCAGCAGCACGGTCAGCGCATTGCGCGCGGCGACACGCTGCTGCTCCAGCGCACTCTGCGCGGCGCGTTGGGCCTCCAGGCTCTGGGCTGCCTGGCGTACCTCCAGGCGCGACACCGCCCCGGCGTCGAAGCGGGCCTGGACCAGCTCGCGGGTGCGCTGCAGGCGGTCCAGGTTGGCCTGGCCAGCGGCGATGGACTGGTTGAGGAACGCCAGCGTCCAGTACTGCGTGGCCACGTCGCTGATTACCAGCAGGGCGGTGTTCTGCAGGTCTTCCTGGCTGGCCTGGGCTTCCCACTGGGCGATGTCACGCTGGGTGCGCAGACGGCCCCACAGGTCGATCTCCCATTGCAGGGATACGCCGGCCGAGCTGCCGCGGTTCCAGTCCGCGCTCTGGTCGATCGGGCGGTTGCCGCTGCTGCTGACACTGCCCGAGGGCTGCGGCCACAGCGCGTTGTCGGCCAGCCCGGCCTGCAGGCGCGCGCGCTGCACGGCCAGCCCGGCCGAAACCAGATCCGTGTTGGCGGCCAGGGCGCGGTCGATCACGCGGTCCAGGCCGGGGTCACCAAACTGGGTCCACCAGGCATCGCTGCGCACATCCGAGGTCGCCGCATGCGGCTGCTCGGTGACGGGTTCAGTGGGGGTGTTCAAACGGGCATCGCCACGGCCGTAGCTGGCCGGCACCGCCGGTGCATCGACCTGGTAGTGGCCGGTGCTGACACACGCCGACAGCGACACGGTGGCGGCGCAGGCCAGGGCCAGCGGACGCAGGTGGGCAAGCAGGAAAGTAGGGGTCTTCATTCGCGCGCCAGCGCCTCCACGGGATCAAGTTGGGCGGCATTGCGCGCCGGCAGGAAGCCGAACGCCACGCCGATCAGGCTGGAGCAGGCGAACGCGGCCACGATGGATGCGGTCGAGAACAGCATCTGGAAGTCCGGGGCGAACTTGCCGAACAGCCAGCCGACCACCAGCGACAGGCCGACGCCGAGCAGGCCGCCGAGCAGGCAGACCAGCACCGCCTCGATCAGGAACTGCTGGCGGATGTCGCTCTGCCGCGCGCCCACCGCCATGCGCACGCCGATCTCGCGGGTGCGCTCGGTCACCGACACCAGCATGATGTTCATCACCCCGATGCCGCCCACCAGCAGCGCGATCGCGGCAATGGCGCTGATCAGCAGCGTCATCGTGCGGGTGGTCTGCTCGATGGTCTGGCGGATCTCGGCGCTGTTGCTGAGGAAGAAGTCCTCGGTACCATGCCGCATGATCAGCAACTTGGAAATCGCCGACTGCGCGGCATCCATCGGGGTGGCGTCATCCACGCGCACAGTGATGCTGGAAACATGGCTCTGGCCCAGCATGCGCGACATCACCGTGGTGTAGGGCACCCACACGCTCAGGCTGGTGCTGCCCCCGAAGCCGAAACTCTGCCGTTGCGCCACGCCGACCACGCGTACCGGCACGTTGCCCAGCAGGATCACCTGGCCCACCGGATCTTCGCCGTTGGGGAAGAACTGGGTGCGGGTGTTCTCATCGATGATCGCCACCTGGGCCAGGCTGCGCACCGCATCGGTGTCGAAGAAGCTGCCGGCGATCAGGGTGACGCCCTTGACCCGGAAGAACTGCTCGCCCACGCCGTTGACCTGCGCGGTGGCCGACTGGTTGCGGTAGCGCGCGGTCACCGACGAGGACACGCTGGGCGTGGCACTGTCGATGTAGCTCTGCCGTCCCAGCGCATCGGCGTCACTGGCCTTGAGTGTCTGCACCCGCGCCGAGCGCATGTCGCCGAAACCGCGCCCGGGATACACATCGATCGTGTTGGTGCCCAGCGCGCTGATGTTCTGCAGGATCTGCTGCTGCGAGCCATTGCCCATCGCCACCACCGAGACCACCGAGGCGATGCCGATGATGATGCCGAGCATGGTCAGGAAGGTGCGCAGGCGGTGGGCGTTCATCGCCAGCAGCGCCATCCGGAACGCTTCGGTGAAGCGATCACGCGCGGCGCGCCAGCTGTGGCCCTTGCCGGCGGCCACGGTCGGCTGGCGCTGCGCGCGGTAGCTCGGTGCCTTGTCGTTGATGCGGTCGGCGATGATCTCGCCATCGCGGATCTCGATGATGCGCTGGGCATGCTCGGCCACGCTCATGTCGTGGGTGACGATGATGATGGTGTGGCCTTCGGCATGCAGCTCGCCGAGGATGCCCATCACTTCCTCGCCGGATTTCGTATCCAGCGCACCGGTCGGCTCATCGGCCAGGATCACCTCGCCGCCGTTCATCAGTGCACGCGCGATCGACACACGCTGCTGCTGGCCACCGGAGAGCTGGCCAGGCTTGTGGTTCATGCGGTCGCCCAACCCGAGCCGCTGCAGCAGCTGTTCGGCGCGCGCGGTGCGCACCGGGCCGGGGCTGCCGGCATACACCGCCGGCACGGCCACGTTGCCGCGCGCGTCCAGGTCGCCCAGCAGGTGGTAGCGCTGGAAGATGAACCCGAAATGCTCGCGGCGCAGCTCGGCCAGTTCGTCGGGCAGCATGCTGCCGGTTTCGCGGCCGGCCACCTGGTAGCTGCCGCGGGTGGGGCGGTCCAGGCAGCCGAGGATGTTCATCAGCGTGGATTTGCCCGACCCGGACTGGCCGACAATGGCGACGATCTCGCCGGCGGCGATGTCCAGGTTGACGTCGCGCAGCACCGCGATGGTTTCATCGCCCGCCGGAAACTCGCGGCGCAGGTCACGCAGCCGCAGCAGCGGCGTGCCGGTGGATGCCGGGGTCATCGACGCGGTCCGCCCATGCCCGGGCCACCGATCCGCATCTGCGCACCGCCGCGGCCACCACTGCCGCTGCCGCCGGCGGCAGCGCCACCTTCACCCACCACCACCTTCTCGCCTTCCGTCAGCCCGGACAGCACTTCGGCCGTGGCGCCGTTGTTGATGCCGATCTTGACCTTGCGCGGCGTGGGCATGCCGTCGGCATCGGCCACGCGCACCATGTACTGGCCATCGCGGGTCTTCGGGCCCAGCGCCACGGCAGGAATGGTCAGCACGCCCTTGGCCTGCTTGAGCATCACCGACACCTGCGCGGTCATGTCGATGCGCAGCGTGCCGTCGGGGTTCTCCACGTCGAACAGCGCGTTGTAGTACACCGCGCTGCTGGCACTGGAACTGGACGAACTGGAACTGGATGCGCTGTCGTTGGCGATCGACGACGGTGCCGGGTTCACCTGCCGCAGGGTGGCGTGGTACTTGCGGTCCGGCTCGCCCAGCGTGGTGAAGTACACCGGCATGCCGGCCTTGATCTTCACCACGTCCGCCTCGGACACCTCGGCATTGACCGTCACCAGGTCCAGCCGCGCCAGCATCACGATGGTCGGTGCGGTCTGGTTGGCGTTGACGGTGCGGCCTTCTTCGGCCACCACCGCCACCACGGTGCCGTCCATCGGCGCGGTGATGCGGGTATAGGCCAGGTTGGCGCGGGCGGTGCCCAGTTCGGTTTCGCGGCCCTTGATCTGTGCGTCGTAGGACTGGATCTGGGCACGCGCGGTTTTCAGCTTCGCATCGGCGGCGTCGTATTCGGCGCGCGAGGTGGCCTCGGCGGCGAGCATCTGCTGCTGGCGGGCGAATTCCAGTTCCGCCTCGCGCAGGCTGGCCTGCTGCACCGAGCGCTGGGCCTTGACCTGGTCCAGCGTGGCCTGCGCGTTGAGCACCTGGTTCTGCTGGGTGGTGGCGTCGATCTCGGCGATCAGGTCGCCCTGCTTGACGCTATCGCCCAGCTGGACCTTCAGCGACTTGATCTGGCCCGAGGCCTGCGCACCCACGCTGACCAGCTTGTAGGCGTCGATCACCCCGGTGGCTTCCACGGTCTGTTCGATGTCCCCGCGGCTGACCGGCGTGGTGGCCAGGGCCGGTGCGGCCGGCTTGCGCAGGGTCCATGCGACAATGGCACCCAGCACGGCAATCACGATGATCAACAGCAGCACGCGGCCGCGACGGGTGGTGGGCAGGCGGGGCTTCACGGTGATCGTCTACTCGGCAGGCCGGCGTGCGGCGTTGTCAGCATTGTGAAGACCGCTACGCGAAGGCTCAACACTCGCCATGTGTCGCGGCGTAACCAGACCGGGGCCGGTGTGTGTCGTTGTGTGTCTGGTGCTGCGTTTGAAACATGCGTACGTAAACCACTGGATGCGGTTCAGCTCCCGACAGGGGATCATGGCCGCATGGAGACTCTCAACCCGATGCATCGACTGCTGATCGTCGACGACGACAACGACATCCGCCAGCTGCTGGCCGAACAGCTGGGCCGTGCCGGCTACCAGGTGAGCACGGCCAGCGATGGCCATGGCATGCGCCAGGTACTCGAACGCGAGCACGTGGACCTGATCGTGCTCGACCTCAACCTGCCGCGCGAGGACGGGCTCACCCTGTGCCGCGACCTGCGCGCGCGCTCCAACACGCCGGTGATCATGCTCACCGCGCGCAGCGAGCCGATCGACCGGGTGCTGGGCCTGGAGATGGGCGCCGACGATTACCTGGGCAAGCCGTTCGAACCGCGCGAACTGCTGGCGCGCATCCGAAATGTGCTGCGTCGCACCGAAGCGCTGCCGGCCAACCTGGAGCCGCTGGCCATCCGCCGCGCCCGGTTCTCGCACTGGATCTTCGACCTGGAGCATCGCCACCTGCTCGATCCCGATGGCCGGGTGGTGGTGCTGTCCGGGGCGGAGTTCCGGCTGCTGCGGGTGTTTGTCGGGCATGCCAACAAGGTGTTGTCGCGCGAGCAGCTGGTGGCACTGAGCAGCGGCCGCAGCTATGAATCCCAGGACCGCGCGATCGACCTGCAGGTGAGCCGGCTGCGCAACAAGCTGGCCGACGACGGCGGCAGCGACGGATTGATCAAGACCGTGCGCAACGAAGGGTATGTGCTGGCCACGGCAGTGACCCTGGAATGAATCGCCTGCGCCGCTTCTTCGCCTCGATGGTGGGGCGCCTGTTCGTGATCCTGCTGCTGGGCATGAGCGTGGCCGCGATCGGTGCGACCATGCTGGCCAGCTCAAAGCGCCAGCAGGAGTTCGAGCGGCAGAACCTCAACCGCATCGCCGACCGCCTGCAGGGTTACGTCAACCTGCTCGACGGCAATCCCGAGCTGCGCGACCGCCTGCTCGACAGCGGCGGCCCCAGCGTGCGGCGCTTGCCACCGGGCGCCCGGGTAGGGCGCCCGGACGCGGCCTTGATGGAGGTGCTGGACGACCGCCCCGGGGCGGTGTCGAGCAGCCAGGTGGCCTTCACCTCGTTCCGTTCCTGCCTGCCGACATTGCCCGAGCTGCCGCACCCGAAGAAGCCGCGCAACGGCCCGCCGCGTGAACGCGACCCGGCCTTCATTCCGCCGCGCTGCCGCATGGTGTCGCTGCGCCTGAGCGACGGCACGCCGCTGCAGCTGGCGCTGGATTCGCCGGCGGTGGCGCACAACGGCATCCTGGCGGTGGACCCGCTGTTCCTGACCCTGCTGGTGCTGGCCATCGCGGTGCTGGCCTATATCGTGGCGCGCATGGCCAGCGCGCCGCTGCAGCGCCTGGCCGCGGCCGCGGCTGCACTGGGCGATGACCTGCAGGGCGCACCGATGCCGGTGACCGGGCCACTGGAAGTACGCCGCGCTGCGGAAGCCTTCAATGCCATGCAGAAGCGCCTGCAGCGCCATCTGGGCGAGCGCACCCAGATGCTGGCCGCCATCACCCATGACCTGCAGACCCCGGTCACCCGGCTGCGCCTGCGCCTGGAGAACGTGGCCGATGAGACGCTGCGCGAACGTCTGGTAGGCGACCTGGCCGCGATGCAGGCCCTGATCCGCGAAGGCCTGGAACTGGCGCGCAGTGCCGAGAGCGCCGAACAACGCGCGGCGCTGGACCTGGACTCGCTGCTGGAGAGCATCGTCGAGGATGCGGTGGAAGCCGGCGCCGACGTGCGTTTCGACAAGCCCAGCGGCGCGGTGCTGATGCTGCGCCCGCTGGCCATGCACCGGCTGTTCTCCAACCTGGTGGATAACGCGGTGACCTATGGCCAGTCGGCCCGGGTCAGCGTGGAGCAGGATGCCGAGCGGGTGGTGGTGCGCATCCGCGACAGTGGACCCGGCCTGGACGGGGACGAACTGGAGGCGGTGTTCGACCCGTTCGTGCGGCTGGAGACCTCGCGCTCGCGTGAAACCGGCGGCGCCGGCCTGGGCCTGACCATTGCCCGCGCGCTGGCCGAGAAGGACGGCGCGCGGCTGGTGCTGCGCAACCATCCGCAGGGCGGGCTGGAGGCGGTGGTGGAATGGCCGGCCAGCCTGCGCGCAGCGGGCAGCCGCGGGGGCTGAGCGGTCTCGACACAAAGTGCTGCGGTTTTGCCTACTATGGGCAACCCCACCGCTTTCTCCCGCATGAGCGCGCCTTTGCCTGTCGGTTGCCATCCCGGTGCATCGCCGCCCGTCCCGCTGTTTCGTTCCCCTGCCCGGTCCTGACGGATGAGCCAAGGGGGGCGTGGTAGCCGGTGGCGGCCGGTACAACTGAACGTTATTCGACGCCTGGGCGTCGCCTTGCTGTGGCTGTGCCTGTGCGGGGCGTTGTCGTGGCCGCTGGCGGCCCAGGACGGACCACCACCGCTGCGCGACTACGCCATCGACGTATGGACCTCGCGCAATGGCCTGCCGCACAACTCGTTGCGCGACATCGCCCAGACCCCCGAGGGCCACCTGTGGTTCGCCACCTGGGAAGGGCTGGTGCGCTACAACGGGCTGGATTTCACCGTGTTCGACCGCAGTACCCGGCCGGGCCTGCGCGACAACGGCGTGGGTGCGCTGCTGGTCGATCGTAGTGGTGCGCTGTGGATCAGCGATTCGCGCGGCAACGTGACCCGGCGCGGCAGCGACGGGCGCTGGCAGGTCTACGAACACCAGGCCGGCACCCCGCAGGTGCTGATCCAGGCGATGCAGATGGACAGCCATGGCCGCCTGTGGCTGCTCTACGAAGGGCAGGGGATCGGCAGCCTGGTTCCGGATGGCGCCATCCAGTACCAGCCGCCCCCGCCCGAGGTGCCGATGGCGATGAGCTTCACCAAGCTGGTGGTGGACGCGCAGGACCGGGTCTGGGTAGGCACCCTGGACGGGCTGGTGGTGCGCGACACCGACGGTGTGCTGCGCCGCGCGCCGGACAGCTTCGGGCTGGGGCGCGGCCTGGTCTGGCCCTACCGCGGGCCGGACGGCGTGATGTGGATCGTGGCCTCCGAGCGCATCTACCGCATGCAGGACGGCGTGCCGCAGCTGCAGCACCGCCTGCCGGGCGTCATGCACATCACTGCGATGCTGCAGGACCGCCATGGCGACCTGTGGCTGGGCACCGAGAACCAGGGCCTGCTGCGCCTGTCGCGGCATGGCCTGGAGCGCCTGCCCACCGGGCTGTCGCTGCCCGGCGGGCGCGTGGTGAGCCTGCGCGAAGACGCCGAAGGCAGCATCTGGGTGGGCGCCAACGGCGGCCTGTACCGGCTGCGCGAAACCTTGTTCAGCAGCTTCACCGAACGCGACGGGCTCAGCGGCGACTACATCCGCACGGTGCTGGAGGACCAGCAGCGGCAGGTGTGGATCGGCAGTGCCAGCGGCCTGGACCGGCGCGATGTGCAGGGCCGCTTCTCACCGGTGACCCTGCGCAACAGCGGCGGCAAGACGCCGTCGGTGCTCAGCCTGGCCCAGGGCCACGATGGCGACCTGTGGGTCGGCACGTTCGGCGACGGCGTGTTCCGGCTGGATGCCCAGGGCCGCACGCTGCGCAACTACGGCACCGCCGACGGCCTGCCCGGCGGCAACATCCGCGCCATCAGCGTCGACCGCGCCGGGGTGGTGTGGGCCGGTACCCAGAAGGGCGTGGTGCGCATCGACGGCCACGGGGTGGAAGTGCCGCGCGTGCCGGGCATGCCGGGGGGCCTGATCACCGCCCTGGCGCACGATGCCGACGGCGCGCTGTGGATCGGCACCATCGAAGGCATCCGCGTGCTGCGCGGCAACCGCGTGCAGAGCATCGATCTTGCCCCGCTGGGCGGCGGCCGCAGCGTGTTCGGCTTCCAGCAGGTCGGCGATGCGATGTGGGTCAGCAGCGACCGTGGCCTGTACCGCTGGAAGGAAGGCCACCTGGCACGGGTCGGGCTGGAGCAGGGGATGCCGGTGGACACCGTGTTCCAGCTGGTGCCCGACCGCATCGGCAACGTGTGGATCAGCAGCAACCGCGGCGTGCTGCGCACCGACATGGCGATGCTCAACGACGTGGCCGATGGCCGCACCGCGCGGATCGAGGTGGAGCACTACAACGAGATCGACGGCATGGCCAACTCGCAGGCCAACGGCAGTTCCGGGCCGTCTGCGATCCTGCGCCAGGACGGCACGTTCTGGGTGGTGACCGCAGGTGGCCTGAGCACGGTCGACCCGCTGCGCCTGCAGCGCTTCCGCGAGCGGCTGGCGCCGCCGGCGGTGATCGAAAGCGTGCAGGTCGATGGCAAGCCGCTGCACTGGCAGGGCGCCAACCACAACAGCATTCCCGGTGGACGCCGGCTCAGCGTGAGCTATGTCGGCCTGAGCTATTTGATGTCCGAACGGATCCGCTACCGCACCCGGCTGACCGGCCTGGACAAGGGCTGGATCGAGCGCGGCCAGCAGCGCAGCGTGGAGTTCATCGGTCTGCCGCCGGGCGATTACACCCTGCACGTGTCCGCCGCGCACCCCGGTGGCAGCTGGAGCGACAGCGAGGCGGTGTGGGACTTCACCGTTGAACCGTTCCTGTGGCAGCGCCGCAGCGTACAGGGGGTGGCCGCGCTGCTGTTGTTGGGCGGTCTGATCGCGCTGTACCTGTACCTGATCCACCGCTACAAGGCCAGCAACGTGCGCCTGGCGCAGAAGGTGGACGAAGCTACCCGCGACCTGCAGGCGCAGACGGTGAACCTGCAGGCGTTGAACCAGGAAAAGACCGAACTGGCCGACCGCCTGGCGGTGCAGGCCGAGCAGTTCGGCCGCCAGGCACGCGAGGATGCACTGACCGGGCTGCCCAACCGGCGTGCCTTCGATGAAGCACTGGCGCGCGACTTCGCCCGTTCCCAGCGCAGTGGCCATCCGTTGTGCCTGGTGGTGCTGGACATCGACCACTTCAAGGAAGTGAACGACCAGCACAGTCACAGCGTGGGCGACGTGGTGCTGGTGGAAGTGGCCCGCGTGATCGCCTCGGCCTGCCGCGATTCGGACATGCCCGCGCGTACCGGCGGCGAAGAGTTCACGCTGCTGCTCAACGACACCCGCCTCGCCGAAGCGGCGCAGGTGTGCGCGCGCCTGCGCGGGCTGTTCCATGACCACCCGGACTGGGCCGGCGTGCCGGGCCTGAAGGTGACCTTCAGCGCGGGCCTGGTGGAACTGGATGCCGCCGACCGCACCCCGATGCTGCTCTACCAGCGCGCCGACCGCGCGCTATACCGCGCCAAGAGCGAAGGCCGCGACCGCACCGCCATCGGGTAGAGCCGACCGTTGGTCGGCTGCTGGACGCACCGGACGTAGAGCCGACCGTTGGTCGGCTGCCATTCGCGGCAACCGCACGCACGCCACACCGCGTGCAGCCGACCAACGGTCGGCGCTACGGTGCTCGGGTTTACCGCGGCCAGGCGTTGGCGATGGTGCAGAACAGCTTGGCGGTCTGCTCGGTGTCGTACACCGCGCTGTGCGCTTCGTCGGCGTCCCAGCCCAGTCCCGCGGCGGCGGCGGCGCGGGCGAGGACGGTCTGGCCGTACGCGATGCCGGCCATGGTGACGGTGTCGAACACGCTGAAGGGATGGAACGGGTTGCGCTTGTGGCCCACCCGGTTCACCGCCGCGTTGACGAAGCCCAGGTCGAAGTGCGCGTTGTGCCCGACTAGGATCGCGCGCTGGCAGCCGTACTTCTTCACCGCCGCACGCACCGGAGCGAAGATGTGGTCCAGCGCGTCCTTCTCGGACTTGGCCAGGCGGAACGGGTGATCGAGGATGATGCCGGTGATTTCCAGCGACTTCGGGTCGATCTCCAGGCCTTCGGCCGGGATCACGTGGGCGCTGGCGGTCTGGCCGGGGTACAGGAGCCCGTTTTCATCCATCTCGATCGGCACGGCGGCGATTTCGAGCAGCGCGTTGCGGTTGCAGTCGAAGCCACCGGTCTCCACGTCGATCACTACCGGCAGGAAGCCACGGAAGCGCTGGGCCATGGCCAAGTTCACTGCCGGGGCAGCAGGCGCCGGAGCGGCGGTGGGGGGCAAGGCGGCATCTGTCATGCGGGGATTCTAGCAGAGGGGGCCTGTACGCCCCCCGCGCTCAGGCCAGTGCAGGCGTGCGCGCGAGGCAACGCTGGAGCAGGCGGTCCAGGCTCAACGGGCCGGCCCCCTGCAGGGCCAGCGGCAGCAGCATGGCCATGAACAGCACGGGCAGCTTGAAGTTGCCGAAGCCCTGGTCGGTAATGGCATAGCCCATCGCCAGCTCGGCCAGCCCGTTCCAGTGGGACGGCCAATGCACGGCGGCGGTGGCCACCACGGTCAGCACCAACAGGCTGCTGGCGGCCATGCGCGTGCCCAGGCCGACCAGCAGGCAGGCCGCGCCCACCAGTTCGAACCACGTGGCCAGCTGCCAGTTGACGCTGGCCGGCACCTGGTCGAAGGGAAACGGGAACGCCTGCTGCAGGTCGCCGAACCAGTTGCTGCCGTGCAGTTTCTCGCGGCCGGACTCGAAGTACTCCCAGGCCATCAGCAGGCGCAGGCCCAGCGGGGCGATCCACGGGCCGAGCGGGTCCAGCCGGCCGCGCAGGGCGGCCAGGTACGGTGTCTTCATCGATGACGTCCTTTGTGGGGGATCAGGAAGCGGGAGGGGCCACGCCGATCACGCCGCTGCCGAGGAACTGGTGCAGCAACGCCGCGCCGGGGGTGAGCAGCGCATCCGCGGCCAGGCCGTGGGCCAGGGCAAGCTGCTGCAGGTGCCACGTGCCAGCATGGCCGGGCTGCTGGCCGATCTGCTCCAGCAGCTGCGCGGCCATCGGGCTGATGGTCGCGAAACGGACCTGCCCATCCGGGTCACGCCGCACCAGCAGCCCGGTGGGGGCGTCGCCGGGCGCGGGGGGAGCGTCGTCGCTGCCCAGCCGGTGCACCGGCCAGTGGTACAGCAGCGGCCACGCCAGCGGCGAACGCTGCAATGGGGTGTGCATCGGGTCCAGCCCGGGCGTGGCCGGCAGCGGTTGGGCATCCAGCTGATACAGCGCGGTTTCCACCCACTCGTAGTGGGCCAGTTCGGCCAGCGCGGGGTGCGGCAGCGTCGGCTGGACCTGCAGCCACTGCACGAACTCGGCGGCCAGTTCGGTGAACAACGGGGTCTGCGCGCGGTGTTCGGCCACGAAGCGGCGCACCAGCACGGTCCATTCGGGATCGCCAAGCAACTGCACGCAGACCGGAAACCCGGTGCCCAGCAGGCCCAGGATGTTGTTGAACACCAGCCGGCGGTAGACCGCCAGCCGCCGTGCATCCAGGCCGGCGGGCGAGGCAACGCGGGCCGGGTCGCGCAGGTGGGTGGTGAGTGCCCGCTGCTGGGCGTGCAGGCGGGCCGGGGCGTCAGTCACGGTCGGCTCCGGCGTGCGTGGCCATCAGCTGGCGGATGGTGCGCAGTTCGTCGCGCAGTTCGGGGTAGGGCGGGAAGTTGAAGTCGCGTTCGAGCAGGGTGGGGCGTGCACCGATGCGCGCGTAGGTGCGGGCCAGCAGGTCCCAGACCGGGTCGATCACGGCGCTGCCGTGGGTGTCGATCTTCAGGTCCTCGGCTTCGTCCAGGTGGCCGGCCACGTGCAGGCAGACGATGCGCTCGGCGGGCAGTCCGGCGATGAATGCGTCGGCGTCGTAGCCGTGGTTGCAGGCGTTGACGTAGACGTTGTTGACGTCGAGCAGAAGGTCGCAATCGGCTTCGGCCAGCACGGCGTTGGTGAAGGCCAGTTCGTCCATGGCCGGTTCGGGGGCCAGGTAGTAGGAGACGTTTTCCACCGCGATGCGCCGGCCCAGAAGATCCTGTACGCGGGCGATGCGCGCGGCGGTGTGGTGCACGGCTTCGTCGGTGAAGGGGATGGGCAGCAGGTCGTAGAGGTGGCCATCGTCGCTGCAGTAGCTGAGGTGTTCGCTGTACAGCGGTACCCGGTGCTGGTCGAGGAAGCGACCAACCTGTTCAAGCAGGTGGGTATCCAGTGGCGCGGTGCTGCCCAGCGACAGGGACAGGCCGTGGCAGCTCAGCGGGTAGCGTTGGGCGAGGTCGGCCAGGGCGTCGCCGGCAGGACCGCCCACGCCGATCCAGTTTTCGGGCGCGCATTCGAGGAAGTCGAGGTCGCCGGCCGGGGCGTCGCGCAGGGTCTGCAGCAGTGTGCGGCGCAGGCCCAGTCCGGTCGCCGCCGCAGGCAGCGGCGACCGGTGGATGCCCGGGGCGACGGGGTCAGTGCTTGGCACCGCACTTGCCTTCGCCGCACTTGCCTTCGGCAGTCTTCTTGTCGCCGGCGGTCTTGGTTTTGGCGTCGGTGGTCTTGCCTTTGTCGGCGCCGCATTTGCCTTCGCCACACTTGCCTTCTGCGGCCTTGGCACCCGTTGCGGTGGCAGTCTTGTCAGCAGCCTTGGGGCCGGCCTTGTCGCCATGGGCGCCACACTTGCCTTCACCGCACTTGCCTTCGGCGGCTTTGGTGGCAGCCTGTCCGGCCACGAGGTAGCCCTGGGCGAGGTCGGTCATGCTCAACGCAGACGCCGAGGCGGTGACGCCGAGGCCGGCGGCGAGCGCGGTGGCGGCCAGCAGGGACAGCGAACGGGTGGGGTTGCTCATCAGGTGGTGCTCCTTGGTATGGGCCGGGGCCCGGGATGGCTGCGTGGGGGCAGCAGGTGCGGCCATGGTGGGCCGGTCCGGCTCAACGAATCCTCACACAGGATTCAATGTTTCGTGAAGTGTGGGGGGGGTCTGTTCTTTTAGAAGCAAGAATCTGGAGCAACAGCAACAGCAAGAGCAACAGCCGCTGGTGCGAGCGTGGTTGGCTTGGCGGGTACGGGGGGGTTGGCGGGACACGCCGCAAGTACGTCCGTGTAGGCTCGTGAGCGCCATCCATGGCGCCCAACGGTCCCGCCAACCCACCCGTACCCACCTATGACAGTGCGTCGGTTCGCCACGAAGAAGCAGAGCCCTCAGTCCGTGCCGTTGCAGCTTTGCGGTGCTTTGCCTTGCCTTGCCATGGCTGCCAGTCAAGTGTCGAGGGTGGGGGTGTGTGGGTTCGCGAGACCGTTGGGCGCCATGGGTCCGGCGCATGCGCCGGACGGGTTGGGCAGGACGCCCAACCCCGGTCTTGCCGTTTGTGCAGGACTGCACAAACGAGCAAGGCGCCCACGAGCCTCCAGGGGGGAGGGCGCATTGCTTGCGAGGCATTGCCTCGCAAGCGTCCGAACGCACAGCCGCCAGCGGCTGGGCCGGGCCGCGGAGCGGGACTTGCGGCGTGTCCCGCGAACCCACACGCCCCCGCCCAGCTCGGTGTAACCAGGAGACTGCAGCTGTTGAGCTCCATCTTTGGCGGTCACGGAAGCCCGAAACGAAAAAAGCCGCCACCCGAAGGCAGCGGCTTTTTGCTTTTCTGTAGCCAGGTCGATCAGACGTGATCGGTGCTGCTGGTTTCGTCGCGCTTTTCGCGGGGCGGGAGTACCTGCTCGCCGTGTACCAGGAACCAGACGTTTTCGGCGATGTTGGTGGCGTGGTCGCCCACCCGTTCCAGGTTCTTGGCCATGAACAACAGGTGCGTGCACGGGGTGATGTTGCGCGGGTCTTCCATCATGTACGTCAGCAGCTCGCGGAACAGCGCCGTGTACTGCGCGTCCAGCCGTGCGTCGTCGTCGCGCAGTGCCAGCGCGGCGGCCGCGTCGTTGTCGCGGTAGGCCTCAATCGCGCGGCGTACCTGCTGTGCGGCCAGGCGGCCCAGCGAACGCAGGCCCTGGATCTGCGGCAGCGGCGGCACCTTGCTCAGCGCGATCGAACGCTTGGCCACGTTCGCGGCGTAATCGCCGATGCGCTCGATATCGGCCGGAATGCGGAGGCCCGCCAGGATCTCGCGCAGGTCGCGTGCCATCGGCCCGCGCAGGGCAAGACGCATCACGTCGTGGCTGATCTGCTGCTCCAGCCCGTCAATCGCCTCGTCGTTGGCGATGATGCGCTGGGCCGCGTTCTCGTCGCGCTTCTCGATCACGTCCATCGACGCCTCGAGCTGGGCGACCGCCATCTCGCCCATGCGCACGATCTCGGCCACCAGCCGCTGCTGCTCTTCGTCGTAGCTCTTGACGATATGGTCGTTGGGAATGCTCATGCGGGTGTAATCCAAAGGTTCGTGGCCGGGATCAGCCGAAACGGCCGGTGATGTAGTCTTCGGTCTGCTGCTTGTTGGGCTGCGAGAAGATCACTTCGGTGCGGTCGTGTTCGATCAGGTCGCCCAGGTACATGAAGGCGGTGTAGTCCGACACGCGTGCGGCCTGCTGCATGTTGTGGGTCACGATCACGATCGTGTAATCGTGCTTGAGCTCTTCCACCAGCTGCTCGATGCGGCTGGTGGAGATCGGGTCCAGCGCCGAGGTCGGCTCGTCCAGCAGCAGCACGTCCGGGCGCAGGGCTACCGCACGGGCAATGCACAGACGCTGCTGCTGGCCACCGGACAGGCCCAGCGCGCTCTGGTTGAGCTTGTCCTTCACCTCGTCCCACAGCGCGCCCTGGCGCAGCGCCTGCTCGACGCGCACCGCCATGTCGGCCTTGGACAGCTTCTCGTGGTGGCGGATGCCATAGGCCACGTTCTCGAAGATCGTCATCGGGAACGGCACCGGCTTCTGGAACACCATGCCCACCTTGCTGCGCAGGCGGTTCATCGGGTACTTCGGCGACAGGATGTTCTCGCCGTCCAGCAGCACCTCACCGCGCGCTTCCATCTTGGGGTACAGCGCGTAGATGCGGTTGAAGATGCGCAGCAGCGTGGACTTGCCGCAGCCGGACGGACCGATCAGGGCGGTGACGCGCTTTTCGGGGATCTCCAGCTCGATGTTCTTCAGCGCATGGAACTTGTCGTAGTAGAAATCCAGCCCACGCGCGGCCAGCTTGATCGGCGCCGGGGTCTGCAGGTTTTCATGCGAGGCCGGGACCACGATGCGCTGCATCGGCACGGCGTTGGAAAGATCGTTCATGGCGATATCCGCGGAAAGGTCAGTCATGGGAGATACGGTTGCGCAGCAGGATGCCGCGCGCGGAGAGGCTGACCAGCAGCACGAATACGGTCAGCACCAGCGCGCCGGCCCAGGCCAGCACCTGCCAGGATTCATACGGGCTGCCGGCGAACTGGTTCATCACCACCGGAACCGAGGCCATCGGCTGGAACACGTTGCTGTTCCAGTACTGGTTGCCGAAGGCGGTGAACAGCAGCGGGGCGGTTTCACCGGAGATGCGGGCCAGTGCCAGCAGGATGCCGGTGATGATGCCGGCGGCGGCACTGCGGTACAGCACCTGCACGGTCACCTTCCACTGCGGGATGCCCAGCGACAGGGCGGCTTCGCGCATCTGCGACGGCACCAGGCGCAGCATTTCATCGGTGGTGCGCACCACCACCGGCAGCACGATGAAGGCCAGCGACAGCGCTCCGGCGAAGGCCGAGAACTGCCCGCCGGTCTGCATCACGTACAGCGTGTAGACGAACAGGCCCAGCACGATGGACGGCGCCGAAAGCAGGATGTCGTTGACGAAGCGGACCACCGTGCCGGCCTTGCGGAAGTTGCCGTACTCGGCCAGCCAGGTACCGGCCAGCACACCCAGCGGGGTGCCGATGGCAATGGCCAGGCCGCACATCACTGCGCTGCCGAAGAACGCATTGGCCAGGCCGCCTTCCTGCATCGGCGGCGGCGTCATCTTGGTGAACAGGTCCAGGTTGATCCCGGCCAGGCCCTTGGAGGCCAGCGTCCACAGGATCCAGCCGAGGAAGAACAGGCCGAACAGCGCGGTCAGGCAGGACATCAGCAGCGCGACCACGTTGACGATGCGGCGGCGCAGGTACAGGGGCTGGGAAGAGTGCGTAGCGACGGTGGACATCAGTTGCCCTCCTTGCGGGACAGACGCATCAGCATCAGGCGGGCGATTGCCAGCACCACGAAGGTGACGATGAAGAGCACGAAGCCGAGCAGCAGCAGCGCGGAGCGGTAGGTTTCGGTAGCTTCACCGAAGTCGTTGGCGATCAGTGCGGCAATGGTGGTGCCCGGTTCCAGCAGCGACGGCGACAGGCGCACGCTGTTGCCGATCACGAAGGCCACCGCCATGGTTTCGCCGAGCGCGCGGCCCAGGCCCAGGAAGATGCCGCCGATCACCGCCGAGCGGGTGTAGGGCAGCACGATGTCCCAGCTGACTTCCCACTTGGTGGACCCCAGCGCATAGGCCGATTCCTTCAGGCGGGTCGGCACGGTGAGGAACACTTCGCGCATCACCGAGGAAATGAAGGGGATGACCATGATGGCCAGCACGAAGCCGGCGGTAAGCACGCCGATGCCCAGCGGCGGGCCCTGGAACAGCGGGCCGATGATCGGCATCGTGCCGAGGTGGTCGTTGAGGAACGGGGTGACGTACTCGGTCATCACCGGGACCAGCACGAACAGGCCCCACATGCCGTAGATGATCGAGGGGATGCCGGCCAGCAGTTCGATGGCGGTGCCGACCGGGCCACGCAGCCAGCGCGGCGCCACTTCGGTGAGGAAGAAGGCGATGCCGAAGCTCACCGGCACGGCGATGACCATCGCGATCAGCGCGGTGACCAGGGTGCCGTAGATGGGCGCGAGCGCGCCGAATTTGTTTTCGACCGGATTCCATTCGGACGAATAGAAGAAGCTCAGGCCCTGCTCCTGCAGGGCATGGCGGCCGCCCCACAGCATCGAGAGCGCGGCGCAGGCCAGGGCCACCAGCACCAGGATGACGGTGGCGATCAGGACCCAACGGAACAGTTTGTCGTTGCGGGCGTCGCGCAGGTCGCGGATGGACGGTGCGGGAACAGGCTGGGCAATGGCATTCATGGGAAAAGGCGGGGGCCGTAAGAAGAGGGGTAGTGCCGGGCCATGCCCGGCAACACAGGTGCAGCGTGGTGCTGCCGGGCAGTGCCTGGCACTACGACCGCTCAGGCCCGCGACGCGCGCGGGCCTGGCTGTTTCACTTGAACTCGGCCGTCCAGTAGGCCTCGATCTGGGTTACCAGCTCGGCCGGCAGCGGCACGTAATGCAGTTCGTTGGCCTGCTTCTGGCCGTTCTCGAAGGCCCACTTGAAGAACGCCAGGGTTTCCTTGCTGCGCTTGGCATCCTTGGGCTGCTTGTGCATCAGCATGAAGTTGGTGGCGGTGATCGGCCACGCCTGGTCGCCCGGGGCGTTGGTGATGACCAGGTTGAAGTCCTTGGCGCTGGCCCAGTCGGCGCTGGCAGCGGCCGCGGCGAAGGTTTCGGCGCTCGGCTGCACCCAGTTGCCGGCGGCGTTCTGCATCGAGGCATACGGCATGCCGTTCTGCAGGGCGTAGGCCAGTTCGACGTAGCCGATGGAGCCCTTGATCTGCTTCACGTACGAGGCGACGCCTTCGTTGCCCTTGCCACCCACGCCATCGGGCCACTGCACCGAGGTGCCTTCGCCGACCTTGCTCTTCCAGTCCGGGCTGACCTTGGACAGGTAGTTGGAGAAGTTGAAGGTGGTGCCCGAGCCGTCGGAGCGGTGGACCAGGGTGATCTTGCCGTCGGGCAGCTTGACGCCCGGGTTGGCGGCAACGATGGCCGGGTCGTTCCAGGTCTTGACCTTGCCGAGGAAGATGTCGGCCAGCAGCGCGCCGCTGAGGCGCAGCTTGCCGGCTTCGAGGCCGTCGATGTTGACCACCGGCACCACGCCGCCGATCGCCGACGGGAACTGGCCGAGTCCGGCCTGGGCCAGTTCTTCGCTGCTCAGCGGCTTGTCGGAGGAACCGAAGTCGACGGTGCCGGCCTTGATCTGCGCGATCCCACCGCCGGAACCGATCGACTGGTAGTTGATCTTGGCGCCGGTGGCGGTGTTGTAGTCGGCCGACCACTTGGACACCAGCGGGAAGATGAAGGACGCGCCGGCACCGGAAATTTCAGCGGTCAGGCGATCACCGGCTGCAGGCGCAGCGGCGGGAGCGTCGGCAGCCGGCGCGGCGGCCTGGCCTTCGGCGCCCGGCTTGCAGGCGGAAAGACCCAGCGCGATGGCCAGGGAAAGGGCGGTCAAGCCAGCCGTGTGCAGTTTCATCGGTCACTCCGTAGCGGGATGGGGGCCGGTCTCTCCGGCGACGCTGCTATGAAATGATGTTTTTGTTACAGCCGTATGACGGTGTGACCGGGTGCACGGGAAAGGCCCGTGGGGCGGGGGGTTGAGGTCAAACCTCGAGCGCTCGAAGCCACGGCGATAGTGCCGCTTGCGCCTGGTTGGGCGGGGGCGTGGGGGTTCACGGGGCACGCCGTAAATCCATCCGTGGAGGCTCGTGGGCCGCATCCATGCGGCCCAACGGCCCCGCGAACCCCCACGCCCCCGCCCCAGACAGTTGGCCGGTGGCCAGGGATAGGCCCAATGCCGACCGCTCAAAGCACCAGCGCAGCCAGCAGAAACGACCCCGCACGTCGCCAGGCTCTGGCAATGGCTCCGGCTCCGGCCTTGGGCCTTTTAGCTTCTAAAAAAACAAACCCCACAAAAAAGAAAAGGCGCGGATCTTTCGATCCGCGCCCGGCGGCGGCAGGGGGAGAGAGGACCTGCCGCCGCCATTGCCTCGTTGTTGCCCGATCAGTACTTCAGGTTCTGCGACCAGTAGGTCTCGATCTGCTTCACCAGCGTGTCCGGCAGCGGCACATAGTCCAGCTGCTTGGCCTGCGCGTCGCCGCTCTTGTAGATCCAGCGGAAGAACTCCTGGGTCGCCTTCGCGCTGGCCACGTTCTTCGGCTGCTTGCGCACCAGAATGAAGTTGGTCGCCGTGATCGGCCAGGCGTCCGCGCCCGGGGCGTTGGTCATCACCAGGTAGAAGTCCTTCGAGCTGGCCCAGTCGGCGCTGGCGGCAGCCGCGGCGAACGACGTGTCGCTCGGCAGCACCACCTTGCCCGACGCGTTCTTCATCGCCGCGTAGGACATCTTGTTCTGCAGCGCGTACGACAGCTCGACGTAGCCGATACCGCCCTTGATCTGCTTCACGTACGCGGCAACGCCTTCATTGCCCTTGCCGCCGATGCCCACCGGCCACTGCACCGAGGTGCCTTCGCCGACCTTGCTCTTCCACTCCGGGTTCACCTTGGACAGGTAGTTGACGAAGTTGAAGGTGGTGCCCGAACCATCCGAGCGGTGCACGACCGTGATCTTGCCATCGGACAGCTTCACGCCCGGGTTCAGGGCCGCAATGGCCGGGTCGTTCCAGGTCTTGATCTTGCCCAGGAAGATGTTGGCCAGCGTCGGGCCATCCAGCTTCAGCGCACCCGGCGCGATGCCGGCCACGTTGATCACCGGCACCACGCCGCCGATCACCGACGGGAACTGGGCCAGGCCGGCCGCGGCCAGTTCTTCCGGCTTCAGCGGGGCATCGGACGACCCGAAGTCGACCGTCGCGGCCTTGATCTGGGCGATACCACCACCCGAACCGATCGACTGGTAATTGACCTTCTTGCCGGTCGCGGTGTTGTAGTCGGCCGACCACTTGGACATGACCGGGTAGATGAACGAGGCGCCCGCGCCGGTCACATCGGCGGCATTGGCGGCGAACACGGACGACGCGGCGAGGACGGCAACGGCGGCGCGCGACTTGAAGGCGTGGATCACGGGGTGGCTCCTGGGATGGATGACGGTGCGGGGTGTCCCGCCCGGTGCTCATTCCATAACGGTTCGATGACAGCGCAGCGTCTGTCATATGACCGCACCGTGACATGCGTCATGAGGTGCCCGTCACAACGGGCGCAGTGCCTCCGGAACCGCGTACTGGCGCCCGTCATGGCGCAGCACGTAGCGCCCGGTGTCCACCGGCGTGTCCTGGTCGCGGCACTGCGCGCCGTCCATCCAGCTCCGACTGGTCACGCGGCGCTCGCTGACGATCAGCTCGGCCAGGCCGTGCCGCGGTGGCCGGCTCACCGCGAGCGTGCGTGTCATGTCGATGGACTCGCCCGCGCAGCGCGTGTCCCACTCGGCCTGGTAGCGGCGCGTCACCAGCGGCGGGCTGAGTTCGCGCAGGGCGGTGCCCTGCATCGCCAGCAGCCGCAGCTGTTCTTCGCTGAAGGGGTTGGGGCCGGAGCCATTGCGCCGCTGCAGGCGCAGCCCGAACGCCAGCGTGTCGGCAGACAGCGCGTAGCGCGCGGTGTCCAGGCGCATGCCGTCGAAGAACACCGCGTCGCTGTCCAGCGCGCCTGCCAGCACCGTCCAGGCGCGGGGTGCCAGCGTGTCGGTGTCGATCACCATCACCTCCACGTCGCCATCGCGTGAATCGTTGTCGCCGCCATCGCGCCAGACCGGCGTGGCCAGCAGCGTCAGCCCGGGGCGGGCCGGCCAGCGCCGGCAGACGCTGCCGGTGGTGTCCCGGGTATAGCCGGCGCGATCGGGCAGCACGTTGCCTGCCCGTTCCACGTACGCCTGCTGCGCCGCCGCCTGGGCATCGTGGCAGTCCTGCGCACGCGCGGGCAGGGCGGCGCCGCACAGGGCGGCCAGCAACACCAACAGGGCACTACGCATCGACACATCCACAGGGCAGGGGGCGCCCAGCATACGCGCCCGGGGTGCTCGGCATGCACGACAACGCGACGCAGCCGGGGTGCCCCGGCACTGCGTGACAACGTGACCCAGCCGGGGTGCCCGGTCATCGCGTGACAACGCGACGCAACCGGGGGCGCCCCGGCATTGCGCTACAACGCGACGCAACCGGGGTGCCCCGGCATTGCGCTACAACGCGACGCAACCGGGGTGCCCGGTCATCGCGTGACAATGCGACGCAGCCGGGGTGCCCGGGCATCGCGTGACAACGCGACGCAACCGGTAGAGCCACCCCATGGGTGGCTGCACAGACAAAGACCGGGGTGGCCACGCAAAAAAAAGGGCGCAGCCCAAGCTGCGCCCTTTTCGTCAAACATGTACCGCCACGCTTACCAGAAGAACTGCAGGCGCGCTTCGAGGATGTTCGGGTCGTCGTTGACGAACGCACGCGCGGTCGAGTTGTACTTCTTGCTGTCCACCATCACGTAGTTCAGCGCGAACTTGGTGTTGGAGCGCCAGTAGTAGTTCACGCCCACGGTCCAGATGTCCATCTTGCCGCCGAGCACGCCATCGACGATCGGCGGACGGCCGGCCACCGGGTTGGCGTTGACGTTGCCGTCGTTCAGGTCCATGTGGTCGTAACGCGCGCCCAGCTGCCACATGCCGCGGCCCGGCTCGTCCGGCAGGCCGGTGGTCGGGGTGCCGCCCTTGTAGCCCCAGGTTTCGCCGGTGATGTTCCACAGGCCGCTGACGTAGAAGCCGTCGCTGGTGTAGTTGTCGCGGGTGTAACGCTTGGCCTTGCTGGTGTAGTACTCGGCCTGGGCCTTGAACGGGCCGCCGATGTACATCGCTTCGGCACCGATCGTGCTCACGCGGTCGGTGTCCAGCAGGTTGCCGCTGTCGACCAGGCGCGCGGTGGCCAGGTCGGCGTTGGGACGGGCGCGCACGCGCAGGGTGTCCGCGTCGGTGTCGTAGTCCACATAGCTCAGGCCGAAATGCAGCACCTGGCCCTTGTCGTTGATCGGCGCCCAGGTACCGCGCGCGCCGTAGCCGCTGCCGTGGGCCAGGTTGCGGGTCAGCTCGCGGCCGAAGGCGCTGGCGGTCACCGACCAGTTGTTGTCGCCGATGCTGTAGGCGCCACCGAGGCGACGGGCCACCGCGTAGGTATTGGTGACCGCAGCCTTGGAAATGAAGTCGTTGTTCTTGGTGCTGGACAGTTCTTCCAGGCTGTTGGGCTGCTTGAACTGGCCGAACTGCACGAAGTGGTTGGCGTTGCCGGCCAGCTTGTACTTCAGGTTGGTGTCCAGGAACTTGTCGGCCTTGGCGTCGTAGCCGACCACCCATTCGATGTTGCCCGGGCCCTTGCCCTTGAGCACCAGTTCGGCGCGGCGCAGTTCGAACTCGCTGTCCTTGCCGTTACCGGCATCACCGCCGTTGAGGTCGGTCAGGTCGTTGTCGAACCAGTTGCCGTCGGCCTGGACCAGGCCTTCGAAGGTGATCTCCGAGCCGCCGATCACATCGATGGCCACTTCGGCGTGGGCAGCCGGGACGAACAGCGCAGCCGCAACAGCCGCGGTCAGGAGTTGGCGATGCAGTTTCATGGAGAGGAGCCTTGCAGGCAGGTGGGAAGATGCTGCGCAGGCTAATTAGTGAAGATTGCGTAAATATGACAGTTTCAGGCAAACCGACGGCCGGCCCGGGTCAGGCCCTGTCAGGGGTTGCCATTGATGCCCGACGCAGATGACGGCCGGGTTGCGTGCAGATGGCAGTCGCGGTGCCGCGTCAGGCGGCGGTTTTCTGCTTGAACCGGCACAGGTCGCGGATGACGCATTGCGGGCAGTCCGGCTTGCGCGCCTTGCACACATAGCGGCCGTGCAGGATCAGCCAGTGGTGCGCATCGAGCAGGAACTCGGCCGGGAGCACTTTCACCAGCAGGTCCTCCACCGCGCGCACGTCCTTGCCCGGGGCCAGCCCGGTGCGGTTGGACACGCGGAAGATGTGGGTATCCACCGCCATCACCGGTTCGCCGAAGGCGGTGTTGAGCACCACGTTGGCGGTCTTGCGGCCCACCCCGGGCAGCGCCTCCAGCGCGGCACGGTCGCGCGGGACCTCGCCGCCGTGCTGGTCGATCAGCATCGCGCAGGCGGCGATCACGTTCTTGGCCTTGGCGTTGAACAGGCCGATGGTGGCGATGTATTTCTTCAGGCCGTCTTCGCCCAGCGCAAGCATCGCCTGCGGCGTGTTGGCCACGGGAAACAGCTTGCGGGTGGCCTTGTTGACGCCCACGTCGGTGGCCTGCGCAGACAGCGCCACGGCCACCAGCAGTTCGAACGGCGAGCTGTATTCCAGTTCGGTCTTCGGGTGCGGATTGAGTTCGCGCAGGCGCGTGAACATCTCGATCACGTCGGCCTTGGGCATGCGCGCGCTGCGCGGCGCAGTCTTGGCCGCCGGGGTGCTCTTCATCGTGCTCATCAGGAGGTCTTGCCGGCGGCCTTGGCTTTCGCGCGCGCCAGGATGGCGGCGGCGGCGGGCGGCAGGGCCGGTTTCAGTTCGGGGGTGGGGGCAGGGGGCGCGCGGCGCGCCTCGCGTTCGGCGGCGCGGCGGGCCAGCCGCTGCGTGCGCTGCTGGTAGCGCGCACGTGCGGCCCAGGCGCGGCGCAGCTGCTGCTGGGCCTGCAGCAGGCGCGTTGCGAGATCCGGGTGGCCCGGCAGCAGTGCGGCATCACCCGGTGACGGCACGTAGTCCATCAGGCCCGCTGCCAGCGCAGCGTCCAGATCGTCGTCGAGCACCAGCAACAGCAGGCGCGCGGGCAGGGCAGGTGCGGCGTGCATGGCTCAGCGGTTCTGGAACACTGGCGGACGCCGGGCAAGGAAGGCGGTGGTGCCTTCGCGCATGTCCTCGGTGGCGAACATCAGCCCGAACTGCGCGCTTTCGTATTCCAGGCCTTCGCCCAGCGCGCATTCGCCGCCCACGTGGATCGCATCCAGGATGCCGCGCAGCGCCAGCGGCGCGGCCTTGGCCAGCTGCACTGCAAGCGCGTCCACCCGCGCGTCGAGCGCATCGGCGGCCACCACTTCATTGACGATGCCCAGCTGCAGGGCGCGCGCGGCGGCGATCGGGGTGCCCAGCAGGCACAGTTCCAACGCGGCGGCGCGGCCGCACAGGCGCAGCAGCCGCTGGCTGCCGCCGAAGCCGGGAATCAGTCCCAGATTGATCTCCGGCTGACCCACTTTGGCGGTGTCTGCGGCGATCCGCAGGTGGCAGGCCATGGCCAGTTCCAGGCCGCCGCCCAGCGCAAATCCGTTGATCCGGGCCAGCACCGGCTTGGGCATGCGCTCGATGCGGCGCATCAATTGCTGGCCCAGGAGGGAGAAGTCACGTCCCTGAACCGGGGTCAATCCGTTCATTTCCGCGATGTCCGCGCCGGCCACGAAGGCCTTGGGGCCGGCCCCGGTCAGCACCACCACGCGCACTGCCGGATCGGCTGCGGCCGCCGCAAACGCCGCATCCAGGGCCTCCAGCGTGGCGCGGTTGAGGGCATTGAGCTTGTCCGGCCGGTTCACGGTGACAGTGCGGATGGCACCGTCATCGGCAACGTCGATAGGGGCGGGGGCGATGGGGGCGTCGGCCACGGCGGGACTCCTGAAAACGTTAAAAAAAAGTGATGTTGAACTCTTGAAACGAAGTCAGGTCAGAGCCTGCGTCGTTAGTGGCGGTTCAACGTTGCGGCGGCTATCCTAACCCGTCGCCTCAGGGCGGCCCAATGCGTCCTGAGTTACCACCCCTGGAGAAACGTTTGATGAAGTTGCGTTCTATCGCGGTCGCCGTCGCGGCCCTGGCCCTGACGGGCAATGCCTTCGCCCAGGACACCTCGTCCGAAAAGGGCAAGCTGAGCTATTACTTCGGTTACGACTACGGTAACAACCTCGCCGAACTCACCGCCCGCGGCGAGCAGCTGGACATCAACTCGGTGGTCAAGGGCCTGCAGGATGCCTACGCCAAGAAGCAGCCGTCGATCACGGCCGAGCAGTTGAAGCCGGCGGTCGAAGCCTTCCAGAAGCGTGAGCAGGGTCGTGCCCAGGCCGCCAAGGCCGAGTACGACAAGGCCGCAGCCGACAACAAGACCAAGAGCACCCAGTTCCTGGCCGCCAACAAGGCCAAGGCCGGCGTGCAGGCGCTGCCGAGCGGCGTGCAGTACCGCGTGGTTGAAGCCGGCAAGGGCGCCAAGCCGACCCAGGCCAGCACCGTGCAGCTGGAAGTCGCCGGTCCGTACCCGTACGGCACCCGTCCGGCTGAAGCGCGTCCGGCGCAGCAGATTCCGTCGATCAAGGTCAGCGAAGTCGAAATGAAGGCCATGCGCGAAGTGCTCGTGCAGATGCCGGCCGGCTCGAAGTGGGAAGTCACCCTGCCGCCGGAACAGGCCTACGGTGCCGACCCGCGCACCCCGTTCCCGCCGAACGTGGCAGTGCAGTTCGAGATCAAGCTGGTCAGCGTCAAGTAATACGCGTTGTACCTCGAACGCGCCGGTGAATCACCGGCGCGTTTTTTTGTGTCCGCCGTGCCGCGCCACGTGTCCTTGGATGGACCGCAGAGACGGCCCGACACTGCCTGAAAACCGCGCAGATCCCGTGCATTCGCGCTACTGTTGCCCGGTGCATTCCCTGGCAGACCCCACGCATGCAATACCCACACCCTGCATCGGCATCTGTGCACTGGATCGCGCCGGGCTGTGCACGGGCTGCCTGCGCAGCGTGGATGAAATCACCCGCTGGTCCACGATGACTCGACACCAACAGAACCATGTCATGCAGCACACGCTGCCGCTGCGCGAGCAGTTGCGGCAATCGCTGCGCGGCTCGCTGGCCGAACACGAGCGCCTGTTGCGCGCTCTGCACCCGCTGGACCAGCCGCCCACCGGCGATGGCTGGAACCGCAGCGAACTGATCGATCTGCTGCCGCCCGGTCCGCCGGTGGAAGCGGCGGTGCTGGCCGGCATCGTGCCGCGCCCCGAAGGGGCACAGGTGATTCTTACCCGGCGCACCGAAACACTGCGCCAGCACGGTGGGCAGGTGGGCTTCCCCGGTGGCCGCACCGAGCCGGACGATCGCGATGCAGTGGCTGCCGCACTGCGCGAAAGCGAGGAAGAAATCGCGCTGCCCGCCGACCAGGTGCAGGTGCTCGGCTATCTGGACCCGTTCGTAACCATCACCGGCTACCGGGTGATGCCGGTGGTGGCGGTGATCGACCCGGCCTTCGTGGCGGTGCCGCAGCCGGATGAAGTGGCCGAAGTATTCGAAGTGCCGCTGGCCTACCTGATGGATCCGGACAACCTGCGCCACGTGGACATCGAGCACCGCGGCCGTGTCCGCCACGTGCTGGAGTACGGCTGGCCCGGCCAGCGCATCTGGGGCGCCACCGCCGCCATTCTCTACAACCTGCGTCGCCGCCTGGAGCAGACCGAATGACCACCCCCCTCCCAACCTGGACCACGTTGGTGGATGCCGCCGATCTCGCCGCAACCCTTGGCCAGGCCGGCACCCGCGTGCTGGACGCGCGCGCCACGGCCAGTACCGCGGTGCGCGTGATGGACGCGCGGTTCGCGCTGGCCGATCCGCAGTCCGGTGCGCAGGCTTACGCGCAGGGGCATCTTCCCGGGGCGCTGCACGCCGACCTCAATCGTGACCTGGCCGACCTCACCAGGACCGGCCAGGGCCGCCATCCGCTGCCCGACAGTGACACGTTCGCCGCCACGCTGGGCCGCTGGGGCATCGCGCCCGATACCCAGGTGATGGTCTACGACGCTGCGGACGGCAGCATGGCGGCCGCGCGCCTGTGGTGGCTGCTGCGCCTGATGGGCCATGCGCGGGTGGCGGTGCTCGACGGCGGCGTGGCGGCCTGGCAGGCCGCTGGCCTGGCGCTGACCACCGACCAACCGGTGGTGGAGCCTCTACCGCCCTATCCGGGCCGTTTCGATCGCGCCCAGATTGCCACGGTCGACGAAGTCGCCGCGCGGCTCAAGCATGCGCCGGGGTGGCTGCTGGACGCACGCGCGGGCGAGCGTTTCCGCGGCGAAGTGGAACCGCTCGATCCGGTGGCGGGCCACGTCCCCGGCGCGGTAAACCGACCGTTCGCGTTGAACGTGGCAGACGGCCGCCTGCGTCCGGCGGCCGATCTGCGCGCTGCATTGCAGCCGTTGATCGGCACCCATTCCCCCGAACAGGTAGTGCTGATGTGCGGCTCGGGCGTCACCGCCTGCCACCTGTTGCTGGCGATGGAAGTGGCCGGCCTGCACGGCGCAAAGGTCTATGCCGATTCGTGGAGCGGCTGGGTCAGCGACGCCTCGCGCCCGGTCGCCACCGGCTGACGCCAGCCTCTGCCCGGCACACCGTAATGCCGGGCTCTGCCCGGCAACCCCGCCACCCGGCAACCCGACTCACCCCCGCAGTTCCTGCAGGGCCACCGCCGCCAACACCCGCGGCCATGGGAACAACGGGCCGGGATCGCGCTTGCGCGGCACCCGCCGGTCCGGGTCGTCGCTGGCCACTTCCTCGCGCGTGTCCAGCCACTCGTGCCCGGCGATGTACTGCAGGCCCGGCAAGGTCTGGCACAGGTGCTGCAGCAGGTCGATCAGCGCGGCGACCTGGGCATCGGGGTAGGGCTCGTCCATGGCCTGGTGGCGCGAATCCAGCCAGTGCGGGTAGCGCCCGCGGTTGACCAGCTCGATCCCGATCGAACGCGGGTTGTAGCCGCTGACATGGTGCGCCACCCGGTCCACCGCCACGTACTGCACGATGCGGCCGTCACGGTCGATGTAGAAGTGCCCGCTGTTTCCGCTGCCGCTGTCGTACAGCACACGCTCGCCGTACGCGCGCGCCATCGCCAGGTCGGGCAGTTCGGTGCAGTGGATCACCATCAGGTCGATCTGCGCCGGCGCGCGCGCCTGCAGGCTGTCCTGGTAGGGCAGGGGCTGCGGATCGATCGGTGGCGGGGCGCGGCCGGGCATGGCGCGATGCTAGCATTCCGTCATGAACGCTCAAATCGATTCCTGCGCGGTGCGTGCATGAGCCGCGGCCACTGCATCCTTTCCCACGGCTTTGAAAGCGGCCCGGACGCCACCAAGGTGACCGCGCTGGCCGAGGTCGCCCAGCGCCTGGGCTGGACCCATGAACGCCCCGATTACACCGACCTGGACGCCATGCGCGCGGTCAGCAGCGTAGGCGACGTTCGTGCGCGCCTGCAGCGGCTGCTCGACCTGGCCGCCGCGGCCGCCCCGCGCGGCCCGGTGGTGCTGGCCGGCTCCAGCCTGGGCGCCTACATCTCGGCGATCGCCTCGCTGCAGGTTCCCACCCGGGGCCTGTTCCTGATGGTGCCGCCCACCACCATGGGCCCGATGCCGGCCCTGGACGCGGCCGCGGTGCCCACCAGCGTGGTGCATGCCTGGCATGACGAGCTGATTCCGGCCGCGCAGGTGATCGCCTGGGCCCAGGCCCGCTCGGCGCGGCTGCTGCTGGTCGATGACGGGCACCGGCTGAACAACCACGTCGAGGTGTCGGCGCGGGCGTTCGAGGAATTGCTGCTGTCGCTGTGACGGCGTACCAACCGGGACAGCGCACCGACCAACGGTCGGTACCTGCCGTGCCGTAGCGGCGCACCGATCGATGTTCGGTCCCCGCCGTTCGCTGACGGCGCAGCGACCTGACGTCGGCCCTACCCGGGATCCGGTGCCCCGGCCGCGCCGCCGGGGCGATCCTGCCCCGGTCACGTACAATGGCCCTCCTGGCGCCCGCGCCGGGCTGCTTGCCGTGCCCGAGGGCACCCCTTCTCCGCTGACCTGCGATACCGATCCTGTGAAATTCTTTGTTTCCTGCGCCAAGGGCCTGGAGTACCTGCTTGCCGACGAACTGTTGGCGCTCGGCCTGGACAAGGCCACCGCCACCATTTCCGGCGTCAACGCCGAGGGCGAACTGTCGCAGGCGCTGCGGGTGGTGCTCTGGTCGCGCCTGGCCAGCCGGGTGCTGTGGCCGCTGACCGAGTTCGACTGCCCCGATGAAGGCTCGCTCTACCAGGGCGTGTCGGCGATGGCGTGGGAGCAGCACATCAGCCCCGAGCTGACCCTGTCGGTGGACGCGCACGTGTCCGGGACCGAAATCACCCACGCGCGCTTTGCCGCGCAGCGGGTCAAGGACGGCGTGGTCGACAGCCTGCGTTCGCAGGGCCTGGAGCGGCCGTCGGTCAACACCGAATTCCCCGATGTGCGCATCAACCTGTCGCTGCGCAAGGGCCGGGCCACGATCTCGATCGACCTGGGCGGTGGCCCGATGCACCGCCGCGGCTGGCGCATGGCGCAGAACGATGCGCCGCTGAAGGAAAACCTGGCGGCCGCCGTGCTGCTGCGTGCCAACTGGCCGAAGATCCACCGCGAAGGCGGTGGCCTGCTCGACCCGATGTGCGGCAGCGGCACGCTGCTGATCGAAGGCGCCTTGATGGCCGCCGACGTGGCCCCGGGCCTGCAGCGCCACGGCAGCATTCCGCCGAGCCGCTGGCTGGGCTTCGACCGCGACGCCTGGAACAGCCTGATGGACGAAGCGCGCGCCCGCGAAACCGCCGGCCGCAGCGCTCTCAAGCAGGTCATCCACGGCAGCGACGTGGATCCGCACGCCATCCACGCAGCCAAGCAGAACGCCGAAACGGCCGGTGTGGCCCACGCGATCTGGTTCGGCGTGCGCGACATCACCGATGTGCAGGTGCCGCCGCAGGAAACCGGCTGCGTGGTCTGCAACCCACCCTACGACGAGCGCCTGGCCGCCGACGCGGTGCTCTACCGCCAGCTCGGCGATGCGCTCAAGCGCACGGTGCCGCAGTGGCGCGCCAGCCTGTTGTGCGGCAGCGCCGACCTGGCTTTCGCCACCGGCCTGCGCGCCAACAAGAAGTACCAGCTGTTCAACGGCGCCATCGAGTGCTCGCTGATCGTCTGCGACCCCATCGCGGTGCCGCAGCGCGAGAACGCCGGGCAGCCGCGCGAGCTCAGCGAAGGCGCGCAGATGGTGGCCAACCGCCTGCGCAAGAACATCAAGAAGTTCAAGAACTGGCGCACCCGCGAAGCGATCACCTGCTACCGCGTCTACGATGCCGACCTGCCCGAGTACGCCGCGGCCATCGACGTGTACGAAGAAGACGCCGGCGCACGCCGCACCTTCCTGCACGTGCAGGAATACGCTGCACCAGCCACCATTCCCGACGTGGACGTAAGCCGCCGCCGCAACGAGCTGCTGTCGGCTGCCCGCGAGGTGTTCCAGGTGCCGGCCGAGCAGGTCGCGCTGAAGTCGCGCGAACGCGGCAAGGGCGGCAGCAAGTACGGTCGTTTCGAGCAGCGCGGCGAATTCGTGCTGGTACGCGAGAACGACGCGCTGCTGCGCGTGAACCTGTTCGACTACCTCGACACCGGCCTGTTCCTGGACCACCGCCCGCTGCGCTGGCACATGGCCCAGGAGGCGATCGGCAAGCGCTTCCTCAACCTGTTCTGCTACACCGGCGTGGCCAGCGTGCAGGCGGCGGTGGCGGGTGCGGCATCGACCACCAGCGTGGACCTGTCCGGCACCTACCTGCAGTGGTGTGCCGACAACCTCGCCTTGAACGGCAAGGGCGGCAGCCAGCACCAGCTGATCCAGGCCGATGCCCTGGCCTGGCTGGAGGCCGAGCGGCACCGCTTCGATGTGATCTTCTGCGATCCGCCGACCTTCTCCAACTCCGCGCGCGCCGAAGACTTCGACGTGCAGCGCGAGCACGTGCGCCTGCTGCGCGCGGCCGTGGCGCGGTTGAGCCCGGAGGGCGTGCTGTACTTCTCCAACAACTTCCGCCGCTTCAAGCTGGACGAGGAAGCGATCAAGGAATTTGCCGAGTGCAGGGAGATCTCCGCCGACACCATCGGCGATGACTTCGAACGCAATCCGCGCATCCACCGCGCATGGGAACTGCGCCGCTACGGCGCCTGACGGGAAACGCCCGCATGGACGATCGCCACCTCCACGCCCACGGACTGCTGCTGCGTCCCTTCGAGGACACCGATGCCGCCGCGTTCGCCGCGGCGGTGCGCGAGTCGGCCGAGGGCATGCGGCGCTGGATGCCGTGGTCCTCGGTGGACTACAAGGACGAACAGGCGTTGCAGTGGTTCCAGGCCTGCCGCGAGGGCTGGGCGGCGGGCACGGCGTACGAGTACGGCGTGTTCGACCCGGGCACCGGTGCGTTTCTGGGCGGCGCCGGGTTGAACGCGATCCGGCACGATCATCGCTTCTGCAACCTGGGGTACTGGGTGCGGCAGGCGGGGCAGGGCCAGGGCGTTGCCACCCGCGTCGTGCAGGCGCTGGCGGCCCATGCATTCGGTCCACTGCAACTGCACCGGGTGGAGATCGTGGTGGCGGTGGGCAACCTGGCCAGCGAGCGGGTGGCGGTGAAGTCCGGTGCGTTGCACGAGTGCGTGGCCCGCAACCGGCTGGTCATCGACGACGTGGCCGCCCCGGCGCACGTGTTTTCGCTGGTGCCCTGACCGGGTAACCCCGTCGCGCCGGGCACAACCCGGCTGCCGGGTGACCGCGTAGAGCCGACCGTTGGTCGGCTACCGTCCGAGGAATATCGATTGCCGGGCAGAGCCCGGCGCTACCCGGCTGTCGGGGGGACCCCGTAGAGCCGACCGTTGGTCGGCTACCGCCCGCGGAATATCGATTGCCGGGCAGCGCCCGGCACTACGTGTCAGCGTGCGAGCAACGCCACCGCCAGCCCGATCACCGGCAATGTCCACGCCAACGGGGCGATCCAGCGTGGCCGGAACGGGTACAGGCCGAAGGCGATCAGCATGCCGCTGACCGTCATCGCACCCAGCCACAGAACTGGACCGGCGGCCCAGCCGTGGTCCCACACGCACAGCGCGAACGACAGCGTCAGCAGCGCCCAGCCCAGCCAACGCCACAGCCGCATGCGGGCCGGGCTGGCCGCGGCCTTGCCGTGCAGGTCCAGCTGGTGCTTGTCCATGGCCAGCGACAGCGCGGTAAAGGCCGAGAAGCTCACGGTGAGGGCCAGCAGCATCATGCGTTGGCCTCCGCGTGCGCGCTTTCCTGCGCCTTGGCCGCCGCCGCCGCGGCAACCTGCCGCTTCTTCTTCTCCGCCGCGCTCAGCGCCGGCTGCCAACGCTGCATGCGCAGCGCGCAGTACGCCAACACCGCACCGAAGGCCAGCATCACCAGGTCAAACCCGGCCAGCACCCAGTCGCCGTTGCGCAGGGTCACGCCCAGGTGCGCGTGGGTGGTGAGGGCATTGATCACCGGGATCAACAGGAACATCGCAGCGCCCACGTAGAGCTGCCACGCCCACATCAGCCGCTTGGGCCAGAGGAAGGCCACCAGCAGGGCCGCACCCCAGGCGTAGAAGAACACGTTCACTTCGGCATCCGAACGCTCGGCCATCTGCACCGGCAGCAGCCGGTTGCCCCAGAAGTAGGCGGCGAAGGCGATGGGCAGGCCGGCGACTGCGCCGATGTTGAGTGCGTCCACCAGGCGCAGGCCGAACCCGATCTTTCCGCTCTTGGCATGCTTGGGGCGCTCTTTGACCGCCCACAGCACCACGCCGCTGGCCACCATCAGGCAGCCGATCAGCCCGGACAGGAAGAACAGGGCGCGCAGCCCCCAGTCGGCAAAGCGAGCCAGGTGCAGGCCGTACATCACCCCGCGGGTCTGGGTGGCGCCACCGGACAGCGGGCTGGCCTCGATCAGCGCGCCGCTCACTGCGTCATAGCGCAACGACGGCGTATCCACCGACAGCCGCTTGCCGTCGCGCTGGTACACGTCGATCACCGCATTGGCCGCACCCGGGTGGTACAGGGTGAAGCCACTCACCTGGGCGCCCTTCCACTCGGCACGCGCGGCATCCAGCAACTGCTGGATCGGCAGCGCGGTGGCCGTGCCTTCCGAGGGCGTCTCGATGTCGGCCAGGCGTGCGAAGGCCTCGCTGAAGAACGCATCCTCGTCCTTGGGGTAGGCCACGTTCACGCCCCACGGCAGGTACATGAACATCAGGGTGACGATGCCGGTATAGGTGATCATCGCGTGGTAGGGCAGGGCCATCACCGCGCTGACGTTGTGGAAGTCCAGCCACGACCGCAGGCCCTTGTCCTTGCGGAAGGTGAAGAAGTCCTTGAAGATTTTCTTGTGGGTGATCACCCCGGTGATGATCGCCACCAGCATGAACATCGCGCAGAACCCCACCAGGTAGCGCGCCCAGTACACGGGGATGTAGTGCAGGTCGAAGTGCAGGCGGTAGAAGAAGTCACCGCCGCGGGTTTCGCGCGCGGCCACTTCCTCGCCGGTGCCGGGGTCCACGGTGGCATCACCGAAACGGCCACCGCCACGCCGCCGGCGCTTCTCGCCTTCCGCAGGCGGTTTGACCATCGATTCGGGGTTGCGCCAGAACATCCGCATGGCCGGGTTGCGCGGGTCGGGCAGGGTCACGTTCCAGCTTTCGGCCTGCGGCGCCTTGTGCTGCAGGAACGCAATGGCACGTTCGGCGGCGACCTCGTTGGACACCGTGCTGCGCGGCAGTTCCGGGCGCATCCAGCGGCTGATCTCTTCGCGGTAGTAGCTGGCCGTGCCGGCCATGAAAATCAGCAGCAGCAGCCAGCCGACCAGCAGGCCGGTCCAGGTGTGCAGCCACGCCATCGATTGGCGGAATCCGTTTTTCATGCGCCAGCCCTCAGCAGTTCGGTACCCACCCAGAACAGCGCGGTGGGGATCAGGATGCCGACCCACGCGCGCAGCGCGGTACGGGTGGCGAATGCCCACAACGCCGCGCAGGCGCACAGCACGATGGCCACCAGCATGCCGGTCAACACCGCCTGCCCACGCGCGATCGGCAGGGCCACGGCGAAGAACATCGCGCAGGTGGCGGCCAGCGCGTAGCCGCCGAAGATGGCGGCCAGCGAGCGTGACAACACGCCCAGCCAGGGGCGGGCGAAGAAACTTCCGAAGCGGCTGAACCAGCTGGCGTCAGGCGTGCTGTCCACGGGGAACCTGCAATGTCATGTCGAACAACGGACATCACCGGCCGCGGCCGGTGATGCATGGAAAAGTGGCCGTCCGTGGCCGTGTCGCTGCACGAAGCAACGTTCCCTGGAGAACGGTTACAGCTTCCAGCGCAGGTTCAACATCACGTTGCGCGGCTCGCCCCAGTACACGCCGTTGTAGAAGCCGACGTTGCTGTAGTACTTCTTGTCGAGCAGGTTGTTGATGTTGAGCTGGGCCGAGAAATTGTCGTTGAAGCGGTAGCCGGCGAACACATTGACCAGGTAGAACGCGTCCTGGGTGATGCGTGCCGATTCGGTGCGCCCGCTGGTCAGGTAGTCGGCGCGCGGCTTGGTGCTGTTGCGGTAGATGCTGCTCTGCCAGGTGACCCCGCCGCCCAGCGACAACCGGTCCCAGGCACCGCTGGGCCGCCAGCTGGTGTTCAGGCGGAAGGTGTCGATCGGGTTGGTGGTGTTCTGCAGCACGCCGGCCTGGTTGCGGATGGTCGTATGGGCAAAGCCGGCCGAAACGTTCCAGTTCTCGGTGATGCTGCCCTGGGTTTCCACTTCCCAGCCCCTAACCTTGTTGCCCTTGCCGCTGGAGCGGTAGGCATCGGTGCCATCGGGCAGGGTGCCCGGCGGCACCGAGTCGTCCAGTTCGGCCACGTTGTCCTTGAGGCCCTTGAACACCGCCGCCGAGGCATTGAGCCGGCCGTTGAAGAATTCGCCCTTCAGGCCGGCTTCCCACATGTCCCCGACCACCGGCTCCAGGTAATTGTTGTTGCGGTCGCGGTAGGACTGCGGCTGGAAGATGTCGGTGTAGCTGGCGTAGGCGCTGAGCTGCCGGGTGAAATCGTAGATCAGGCCGAAGTACGGGGTGAGGGAGTCGTCCGGCTTGTAGCCGCCGCGGGTGGTCCCGTTGCGGTTGCCGGCCGCGTCATAGCGGTAGTTCCAGGTACGGGTTTCCCAACTGCCGTAGCGCGCGCCCAGCACCGCCAGCAGCGGATCGGCCAGCTGCAGCCTGGCGGCCACGTAGGCGGCGCGCTGGCGCAACTCGTTTTCCGAGGCGATGCGGCCCAACCGCTGGATCGGCAGCTGTGCGACCTGACCGGTCCAGTTGCGCCAGTCCGGCACCTGCGCATAGCTGGCCGGGACGTCGGGGATCTCGATGCCGGGTACCTCACTGTCGCGCACCGACTGGCCGATCCCGGCCACCAGCTCATGTTCCTGCCCGAACAGACGGAACGGGCCGCCGACGTTGAGGTCGAACACGTTCATTTCGCTGCGTTCGGCGAAATGACTGGTGTAGGCGGTAACGCCGGTGCCGTCCGCACGCGGATAGCCAGCCGCGCCGTACCAGACGCTGCCGTCGGTATCGCGCTTGGCCTGGGTGGCGGCGGCCTTGATCGCCCAGCCGTTGCCCAGCTGCTGCTCCAGGCGGGCGAAGGTGGTCTTCTCCACGATCGGCCAGCTGCTCCATTCGGCGGACAGGTTGGTGGAACGGGGCAGGTTGGCCGGCGTGCCATCGGCCCCCCAGTACGGCACCACGCCCCAGGTCACGCCGGTGGTCTTCGGCGACTGGTAGTCATAGCCGACCTCGAACAGGGTGCTGTCGCTCAGGTCGGCCTGCACGATGCCGTAGAACACATCCTTGTCGAGTTTGTAGATGTCGCGGAACGAATCGCTCTGCTGCTTGGCGGCCACGAACCGCGCGCGCACGCGGCCATCCAGGGCGACCGGGCCGCCGATGTCCGCTTCCAGGCGCTGGTTGCCCCAGCGGCCCAGCGTGATCCCGGCGCTCATTGCCATCGTATCGGTCGGACGCTTGCGCACCATGTTGATGGTGCCCGACGGATCGCCGGCACCGGTGGTCAGCCCGGTGGCGCCGCGGACCACCTCGATGCGCTCGTAGATCGCGCTGTCGGTGTTGGTCTTGAGCGACCCACCGAAGGTGTTGAGCATGCCGTCGATCTGGAAGTTGTTGATGGCATAGCCGCGCGAGATGTAGCTGATGCGCTCGCTGTCGGTGACCGACACGTGCACGCCGGTGACCTGGCTCATCACGTCGGACAGGGCGAACAACCCCATGTCGTCCAGGCGCTGGCGGGTAACCACCGTGACCGACTGCGGGGTATGCCGCAACGACAGGTCCAGTTTGGTGGCGGTGCGCGCCTGCTTGACCGTGTACGAGGTCGGGATGTCGCCGTCGGCGGTGACCTTGACCGTGTCCAGCGTGGTGGCATCGCCCGGATCGGTCTCGGCCAGCGCCACCGGTGCATGGCCGGCAAGGGCAGCAAGCAGGGCCAGGCTCAGCAGGGAGGGGCGGATCAGCGGCGATGCGGTTGAAGCGGTCATGGCGGGTTTCCAGGGTGGTAAAGCGGCGTTGCAATCCATTGCGGGCCGCGCTGGGCGTGGCGCCACGTGACAACGTGGTGGGGCAGGGCAGCCTGCATCTCCGGCGGGATTGCTCCGGCGCACCGCTTCGCCGACATCGGCGATTCGCGGGCACCAGAACGGGTCGTCGAGGGGCGTACACGGGGCGGGACCATGGCGCGACACGCGCTGCCGGGGCCGGAGAGGCTGGGCGTACATCCAATGCGTGAATGATAGTCATTATCATTTCGTTCGGCAAGCGTTATCAATCCGTTCACTCCCTGCCCATGGCGTGGTCATGCACGCCGGTGCACTGGCAGACTGCAACCTGCCAAGACCGATGCAGACACGTGATGATGGATGGGCTGGAACTGCCGATGATCCGCGACCGCACGCCGGCCCAGCTGGCCACCGACGACACCTGGTGGGCGCACATACGCGCGCTGTACGACCTCGACGATGCGGTGGTGATGCTCGACAACGGGTACTGGGGTGCCATGGCGCGCCCGGTACTGCAGGCGTACCAGCAGGCCACCGCGACGGTGAACGCCGGCAATGCGTGGTTCGGGCGGCGGGCGTTTCCACCGCTGCTGGAACAGGCGCGGACCCGCCTGGCCGAGGTGCTGGGCGTGCACGCCGACGAGATCGCGCTCACCCGCGGCGCCACCGAGGCGATGCAGGTCCTGATCGGCGGCTACAACCGGCTCGTCCCCGGTGACACCGTGCTGTACGCCGACACCGACTACGACAGCATGATCAGCGCGATGCGCTGGCTGCACGTCCGCCGCGGCGTGGCGGCACAGCGCATCGTGCTGCCCGAACCGTTCGACCACGACAGCATCATCGACACCTACCGGCAGGCGCTGCAGCGCTACCCGGGTACCCGCCTGCTGCTGCTCACCCAGGTCAACCACCGCAACGGCATGCTGCTGCCGGTAGCCGCGATCGCAGCGTTGGCACGCGCCGCCGGCGTGGAGGTGGTGCTCGATGCCGCGCATGGCATCGGCCAGGTGGACACCCCGCTACGCGCGCTGGGCGTGGACTTCGTTGGCATCAACCTGCACAAGTGGATCGGCGCGCCGGTCGGCATGGGTGCGATCTACGTGCGGCGCGGCCGCGTGCGCGATCTGGACCCGTACATGGGCGAGGCCGACGATGGCAGCATCGACAGCCGCGTCCACACCGGCACGGTCAACTTCGCCGCGTGCATGGCGCTGCCGGTCGCGCTGGACCTGCACCAGCGCATCGGGGTGGCCAACAAGCGCGCCCGCCTGTTGTACCTGCGCAACCTGTGGCTCGATGCACTACGCGACGATGACCGCGTGCAACTGCTGGCCTCGTCCGATCCACGCCTGTCCAGCGCGATCGCCGCCTTCCGCCTGCGCGGGCAGGCCACGCTGGCCGATACCACCGCCACCGCCGAACAGATGGTCCGGCACGCGGGCGTGTTCGTGGTGCCGCGCGACGGCCTGGCCTCCGGCGCCTGCCTGCGGGTGACGCCAGGCATCTTCAGCACGCCGGCGCAGATGGAGGCGTTGGTGGGGGCGGTAGGTGCGGTACTGGGGCAGTGACCCTCAGGCTTGCCCTGAGTGGTCCAGCGGCGTGACCGTCAGCCGCACGCCCAGCGCGCCAAGCACGCGCTGCACCGTGTCAAAACGAGGATGCGCACCGGGTTTGAGGGCTTTGTAGAGGCTTTCACGGCCCAAGCCGGTCGATTCGGCGATGTGGGCCATTCCGCGTGCACGTGCGACGGCCTGCAGGGCATCCTGGAAATGCACCGCGTCGTCGGCGGCCAGCGCCTCGGTGAGGTACAGCGCAATGGCGGCATCGTCGACCAAGTGGTCGGCAGGGTCGAATGCGAGGAGGTGAGGCTTGCGCATGGGGAAATTCCTGGAGAGAGAGCCGTATTGCAGTGCGCGCTAGAGCTGGTCGGCGATCCGTTGCGCCTTCTTGATGTCCGATGCCTGGCTGTCCTTGCTGCCCGCACAGAGCAGGATGATCAATTGCCTGCCACGCCGCGTGAAGTACACGCGGTACCCCGGGCCGTGGTGGATGCGCAGCTCGCTGACACGGCCGCCGACCGGCTTGACGTCACCTTCGAGGCCATGGGCCAGGCGCTGGATGCGTTCGGCGATGAACGCGCGCGCCCGCGTGTCGCGCAATCGGCGCAGCCACCTGTCGAAGTCCTCGGTTGCCCGCACCGACGTCATGACAACGGAGTGTATCTGATTGGATACTCGTTGCAAGCGGGCAGATGCCCGCCGAACTCACCGCTTCGCGCAGGCCTTCTTGATCTCGTCTTCAACGCGCTGCGGCGCGGTGCGGCCGAAGGCCTCGCTGATGTCGCGACGCACGCGCAGGTCCTCGCACTTTTCCGGATCCATCGAGCCGTCGATGACCGTACCGCGCACCGCCGGCTGACCGCGGCCGGCATCGGCCTGCATACGCCGGCGGGCGTCGTACAGCTCGCGCTGGGCGCGGGTGCGTTCTTCCCAGGTCAGGTTGGGGTCGCGGGTGATCGGGCGGGTCACGCCGGTGTCCTGCTCGGGCGGGCAGGGCACGGTCTGGTAGATGGTCTGCCCGCCGGCGGCGCATTTGTACACGCGCCCGGCATGGGCGCTGCTGGCCAGCGCGCACAGCGCCAGCGCAAGGATGGTCCTTTGCATCATTCCCCCTGTGGGCCACACCAGCCCGGAATGCGCGGCAGAATACGCGAACCAATTCACAAAAACACCCGGTCAATCCGTCAACCGGGCGGGGTGCCTACCAGTGCATCCACACCGTCAGGGCGTGCAGCAGCAGGCCGATCAGGCCGCCCACCAGGGTGCCGTTGAAGCGGATGAACTGCAGGTCGCGGCCGACGCTGAGTTCCAGCTGCTCGACCAGGTGGCGCTCGTCCCAGCCCTTGACGGTCTGCGCGATGTGCTGGGTCACGCCCTCGCGCAGGCGGCTGGTCAGGCGTTCGGCGCCATCCATCAGGTGCTGGTTGAGCGCATCGCGCAGCGACGGGTCGTCCTGCAGCGCCTGCCCGACCGACGCCAGGCTGCGGCGCAGGTGGCCGGCCAGTGCCGACTCCTCACTGGACAGGTCCGCGCGCAGGCTGGCGTGGATGCGCTCCCACAGGCCCTGCACATACTCCTGCACGGCCGGATGGTCGATGATCTGCTGCTTGATCTGGTCGATCTTCCCGGCCAGCGCCGGGTCGGTGCGCAGGCGCTGGATGTAGTCGGCGAGCCAGGTTTCGTAATCGCGCCGCAGCGGGTGCTCGGGCTGGGCCAGGATCTGCTGCAGCTCGGCCAGCACCGCGTGCGCCATGCGCTCGGCCAGGCTGTCACCGATCTCGTCGATCGGCTTGACCCAGTTCACGGTGCTGGCCAGCTTGGGCCACTCGCGCTGGATGTAGCGCACGATCAGCTCGGACGCGCGCTGCTTCACCGAGTCGTTGTCCAGCCACTCGCTGACCCGGGTCAGGCCCTCGTCGAGCACGCGCTGGTGGCGGTTGTCGGCGGTGAGCAGGCCCAGCAGCTCGCCCGCGGTGGCGGCGGCGTTCCACTGCCGCAGCTGCTGGATCACAAAGCCCTGGATGCTGCGCCGTACCGCCGCCTCGTCCAGGAAGTCCAGCGCCTGCAGTGCCCAGCCGCGGGCCATGTCGGCCAACAGCCGCGACCGTGCCGGGTCGGCCAGCCAGCTGCCCAGCCGGCTGGCCGGGTCGAACACCTGCAACCGCGCCAGCAGCGCCTGCGGTTCCAGGAACTGGTCGCGCACGAACACCGCCAGGCTGTCGGCGATGCGGTCCTTGCTGTGCGGAATGATTGCGGTGTGCGGAATGGGCAGGCCCAGCGGGCGGCGGAACAGCGCCACCACCGCGAACCAGTCGGCCAGCGCGCCCACGGCAGCGGCCTCGCAGAACGCCGACACCCACGCCCAGATGCCACGCTCGCCCTGCAGGTGGCTGATGACAAAGCCGCCCAGCATGGCCAGCAGCATCGCCAGCGCGATCAGTTTGAGACGGCGCAGTTGCGCGCGGCGGGGGTCGGGGGGAGCAATAGGCGTCATCCCCACAGTCTACCCACCCCCGTATGAGCAACCGGTAGTGCCGGGCTCTGCCCGGCAACCAGGCGAACCCAACAGAACGGTAGCAACCCGGCGAACCCCATCAGAACGGTAGTGCCGGCCGCTGCCCGGCAACCAGGCGAACCCCCACAGAACGGTAGTGCCGGCCGCTGGCCGGCAACCCCGGGGGCTGTCCGCAGGTGCCTGGCACGGTCCGCACCGAGAGCAGCCGGGCAGAGCCCGGCGCGACGCGGCGCACCGCTTCACATCACGCGTCGGCGTCGGCCAGCTGCTTGCGCAGCGCCGCCAGCTGCTGGCGCAGGGCGTCGTTTTCCAGCGTCAGCGCGATCACCCGCTGGCGCAGTTCCGCCGGGCCTTCGCCAAGCGCGTTGAGCGCGTCGGCAATCTCGGCTTCGCGGCTGGGGTCCACCTCGGCGTCACCGTCGGCGCTGTGCAGCACCTCCTGCACCGGCTTGCGCGGCTTGCGCTTGGCCTCGCGCACGCGCTTGGCGGCCTGCTTCAGCTCGTCCTTGCCGCCCACGGCCGCGGCGCGCTGCTCATCCTCGGGCAGGTCGGCCACCGCCGCAGCGGCGCTGATCGAGATCACCCCGGTCTTCACCGCTTCCACCAGCTCCGGCGCGGCCTGCTTGTGGATGCGCTCGATCATCGTGACCTGGCTGCTGCTCAGGCGCGCTTCGCGGGCCATGTCGGCGCGGCTGACCTTCGGTGCCGGCGCCCACGGCGGGCTGTCCTCGTCGCCTTCAGGGCTGGCATCGGCGATCTCACCATCGCTCTCCTTCTGCAGCTGGGCCTGCTCGGCGCGGTGGCGCTCGGCCAGGATGTCGCGCTTGCGCAGGGCCAGCACGCCGCGCTGGAAGTCGGACACGCTGCGCCGCCCCAGGTGCTGCTCGATCATCCACAGGTGCACGTCGTCCATCGACTGGAAACGGGTGTTCTGCACGGTCTGGAACGGCAGGCCGTGCTTCTGGCAGATGCCGAAACGGTTATGCCCGTCCACCAGCACATCGCCCCACAGCACCAGCGCATCGCGGCAGCCTTCGGCCAGGATGCTGCGCTCCAGCGCGTCGTGCTCGTCGGTGGTCAGGGGATCGATGTAGGCCTTGAGTTCTTCTTTGACAACAATGTCCATGCAATCCGGTACGCGAGCCAACGTGACCGACCATTGTAATGGGGCGGGGTAGTCGCGTCCCGGTCGCCGGGTTCAGCCAGGCCCGCGCCATGGCGTGTCAGGCCGTGGCGTTGATCATGTCGCCCAGGATCTCCACGATGCGGTCGATCTGCGCCTTGTCGATGATCAACGGCGGCGACAGCGCGATCACGTCACCGGTGCAGCGCACCAGCAGGCTGCCCTCGCGGAAGCAGCGCTCGAACACCTCATAGCCACGTGCGCCGGGAGCATCCTTGCGCGGCATCAGCTCCACCGCACCGATCAGCCCGAAATTGCGGATGTCGACCACGTGCGGTAGGCCGCGCAGGCTGTGCAGCGCCGATTGCCAGTAGTCGCCCAGCTCGATGGCGCGCTCGAACAGGTGTTCCTCGGCGTAGGTGTCCAGTGTGGCCAACGCGGCGGCACAGGCCAGCGGGTGGGCCGAATAGGTATAGCCATGGAACAGCTCGATCGCCGTCGGCGGGCCCTGCATGAAGGCCGCATGGACCGCATCGGACACCAGCGTGGCGCCCATCGGCACCGCGCCGTTGGTGAGCCCCTTGGCCAGCGTCATCAGGTCCGGGGTGACGCCAAAACGCTGCGCGGCAAACGCATTGCCCACCCGGCCGAAGCCGGTGATCACCTCGTCGAACACCAGCAGGATGCCGTGCTGGTCGCAGATCTCGCGCAACCGCTGCAGATAGCCCGGCGCCGGCAGGATCACCCCGGCCGAGCCGGCGATCGGTTCGACGAACACCGCGGCAATGGTGGAAGCGTCGTGCAGCGCGATCAGCCGCTCCAGGTCCTCGGCCAGCTCGGCGCCGTGCCGCGGCAGGCCGGGGCTGAAGGCGTTGCGCTCTAGGTCCAGGGTGTGGCGCAGGAAATCGCTGCCGGCCAGCAGCGCGCCGAACTGCTTGCGGTTGTTGGGCAGCCCGCCAATGGACATGCCGCCGAAGCCGACCCCGTGGTAGGCCTTTTCACGGCCGATGAAGCGGGTGCGCTGCCCCTCGCCGCGCAGGCGATGGTAGCCCAGCACGATCTTCATCGCGGTATCCACCGCTTCGGAACCGGAATTGCTGAAGAACACATGGTTCAACGGTGCCGGCGCCAGCGCGGCCAGGCGCTGGGCCAGCACGAACGGCAACGGCGTGCCCATCTGGAAGGGCGGGGCGAAATCCAGCGTGGCCGCCTGCTCCTGGATCGCCTGCACGATGCGCGGCCGCGCGTGGCCGGCGTTGCAGCACCACAACCCGGCGGCGGCATCCAGCACCGGGCGGCCGTCGACATCGTGGTAGTACATGCCTTCGGCCCGCACCAGCAGGCGCGGCGACGCCTTGAACTGGCGGTTGGCGCTGAACGGCATCCAGAACGCATCCATCGCGTCGGGACGCTGCTGGGACAGGGACGACAACGGGTGTTCGGCACGGCGCATGGGCAACTCCGCAGGGAACCGGATGGTCACGACTCTATCGCAGATGCATCACGGCGCGGGGTGAGGACGGTGGGTATAAAGGGGGCCGATATCCACTGCTGGAGACCCCGATGACCGCTGCCCGTACCCGCGAGGAATGGCAACGCCAGGCCGATGCGCTGGTGGTGAATGGCCAGGCCTTCATCGATGGCCGTTACGTGGACGCCGCCGATGGCGCGCGCTTTGCCTGTATCAGTCCGATCGACGGCCGCGCACTGGCCCAGGTGGCCGACTGCGGCAGCGCCGACGTGGAGCGCGCGGTGGCTGCCGCGCGGCGCGCCTTCGATGCCGGGGACTGGTCGCGCGCCGCGCCGGTCCACCGCAAGAAGGTGCTGTTGCGGCTGGCCGACCTGGTCGAACAGCACGCCGACGAGCTGGCCCTGCTGGAAAGCCTGGACATGGGCAAGCCGGTCCGCGACGCGCGCCAGGGCGACCTGCCGGGCGCGGTGCGCTGCCTGCGCTGGACTGCCGAGGCCATCGACAAGGTATACGGCGAGATCGCCCCGACCGCACCGGACACGCTGGGCCTGGTCAGCCGCGAGCCGGTGGGCGTGGTGGCCGCCATCGTGCCGTGGAACTTCCCGCTGCTGATGGCCTGCTGGAAGATCGCCCCGGCGCTGGCAGCCGGCAATTCGCTGATCCTCAAGCCGTCCGAGCGCTCGCCGCTGAGTGCGATCCGGCTGGCGGCACTGGCCGCCGAGGCCGGCATTCCCGACGGCGTGTTCAACGTGTTGCCCGGCGACGGCACCCGCGCCGGCGAACCGCTGGCGCTGCACATGGAGGTGGACGCGCTGGCCTTCACCGGGTCCACCGCCGTGGGCAAGCGGCTGCTGCAGTGCGCCGGACGGTCCAACCTCAAGCGCACCTGGCTGGAGTGCGGCGGCAAGAGCCCGAACCTGGTGTTCGCCGATGCACCGGACCTGGACAAGGCCGCCGAAGCGGCCGCCACCGGCATTTTCTACAACCAGGGCGAGGTCTGCACGGCGGCGTCGCGGCTGCTGGTGCAGCGCTCGATCCAGGACGAATTCGTGACCCGGGTACTGGCGCACGCGCGGCGCATGCAACCGGCCCATCCGTTCGATCCGGACGCGCCGATGGGCGCACTGGTGGACGACAGGCACGCCGACCAGGTGCTGGACCACATCAACCGCGGCCAGGCCGAAGGCGCGCGCCTGCTGCTGGGCGGCAAGCGGGTGGAGGTGGTGGCCGGTGGCAGCTATGTCCAGCCCACCGTGTTCGACGAGGTGGATGCCGGGCACAGCATTGCCCGCGAGGAAATCTTCGGGCCGGTGCTGAGCGTGCTCGGCTTCGACCACGAAGCCGATGCGCTGCGGCTGGCCAACGATTCGCGCTACGGTCTGGCCGCCGGTCTGTGGACCCGCGACCTCGGCCGCGCGCACCGGGTGGCGCGCCAGCTGCGCGCGGGTAGCGTGTGGGTGAACCAGTGGGACGGCGGCGACATGACCGCCCCGTTTGGCGGCTACAAACAGTCCGGCATCGGTCGCGACAAGTCGCTGCACGCGTTCGACAAGTACACCGAGCTCAAGGCCACCTGGATCCACCTGGGCGAGTGAGTGCGCTGGGTCGGCATGCCGGCGGCGACGGTCACGTCTGCAACCATCGGCCGCAGCGTCGCGCGGCCATGGCAGAATCGGGCAGCTGCCCTTTTGCGTGTGCCCGATGTCGACTCCTGCCGCACCTGCCGCCAATTCGCCCCGCCGCATCCTGCTGGCCAGCCTGATCGGCACCACCATCGAGTTCTTCGACTTCTACATCTACGCCACGGCGGCGGTACTGGTGTTCCCGCACCTGTTCTTCCCCGACAGCAGCGATGGCGCGGCCCTGCTGCAGTCGCTGGCCACCTTCGCGGTGGCCTTCATCGCACGGCCGGTGGGCTCGGCGGTGTTTGGCCACTACGGCGACCGGATCGGGCGCAAGGCCACGCTGGTGGCCGCCCTGTTGACCATGGGCGTGTCCACCGTGGCGATTGGCCTGCTGCCTACGCATGCCAGCATCGGCATCCTCGCCCCGGCCCTGCTGGCGCTGTGCCGGTTCGGCCAGGGCCTTGGGCTGGGCGGTGAGTGGGGCGGGGCGGTGCTGCTGGCCACCGAGAACGCACCGCCGGGCAAGCGCGCCTGGTACGGGATGTTCCCGCAGCTGGGCGCGCCGCTGGGCTTCCTGTTGTCGGCCGGGATCTTCCTGCTGCTGGGCCGGGCGATGAGCGATGCCGACTTCCTGCAGTGGGGCTGGCGCGTCCCGTTCCTGGCCAGTTCGCTGCTGGTGGCCGTCGGCCTGTGGGTCCGCCTGAACATCCATGAGACCCCGCAGTTCCAGGCCGCGCTGGACCGCAACGAGCGGGTCAGGCTGCCGATGTGGACCGTCATGCGCGAGCACTTCCTGACCCTGGTGCTGGGCACGCTGGGCGCGTTCGCCACCTTCGTGCTGTTCTACCTGATGACGGTGTTTACCCTGGGCTACGGCACCACCGTGCTGCAGTACAGCCGCGAGCAGTTCCTGCTGCTGCAGATGGTGGGCATCCTGTTCTTCGCCGCCGGCATTCCGTTGTCGGCGCTGTACGGCGACCGCTGGGGCACGCGCCGCACCATGATCGTGGCCAGTGGCCTGATCCTCGCCTTCGGCATCGTGTTCGCGCCGCTGTTCCAGGCCGGCAGCCCGTGGCTGGTGCTGGGCTTCCTGTCGCTGGGGCTGTTCCTGATGGGCCTCACCTACGGCCCGTGCGGCACCTTCCTGGCTGAAATCTACCCGGTGCAGGTGCGCTATACCGGCGCGTCGCTGTCGTTCAACCTGGCCGGCATCCTCGGCGCGGCCCCTGCGCCGTACGTGGCCACCTGGCTGGCCGAGCGCTTCGGCCTGCTGGCGGTTGGCTTCTACCTGTGCGGCACCGCGCTGGTGACCATCCTGGCGCTGCTGGCGATGGGCCGGCGCGCGGCTCTCAGCGGAAGAAGCGCTTGAGCGTGCGCCCCAGCCAGTTGCCCTGCTGGTGCTCGCGGGCGAACTGGTTCAGGTGCAGCTTGACCTGCGGCGCATAGGCCTTGTCGTCGCCACGGATGTGGTTGAACAGCCAGCGCGACAGCATGGTGCGCAGTTCATCGCTGATGTCTTCGCCGGCCTGGAAGCGCAGGCGGTACTCGGCCACGCGCTTGATGAAAATCTCATGCACGCGCTTGTGCGCCGCACAGAACGGATAGCCGGCTTCCTCCATCAGCTCTTCCTCGAAGGCGAAGTGCGACATGGTGTAGTCCACCAGTTCGTCGATCACCTCGGCCACCGCCAGCCGTTGCAGGCTGGTCTGCGCCACGTGCAGGTGGTTGAGCATCTCCACGATCCGCATGTGCTGGTGGTCGATGACGTCGATGCCGATGTTCAGGTCGTCCTGCCAGACCAGAAGTGCCATGTGCGTTCCCTGTGGTGTTCAACTGGGAACGACTCTAGGTTGATCGCGACACGCTCGCGTTGATCTCGATCAAGGCGCCAGGGCGGTTTCCCGGGCGGCACTGGCCACGCTGGTGCAGCTCACCCGGTTGCGCCCGCCGGCCTTGGCCAGGTACAGCTGGCGGTCGGCCTCGGAGATCAGGCGGTGCAGGGAATCGCGCTGCGGACGCAGGCAGCACAGCCCGATGCTCACGGTCATGCGCAGGGTGGTGTCGCCCAGCTTCACCTCCAGCGCGGCAATGCGCTCGCGCAGCATTTCGAAATAGCCGCGTGCCTCGTCTTCTTCCAGGCCCGGCACCAGCAGGCAGAATTCTTCGCCGCCGAAGCGTGCGATCAGGTCCTGGTCGCGGGCATGGCCGGCCACCGCGGCGGCCACCGCGCGCAGTGCGTCGTCGCCGGCCTCGTGGCCGTGGGTGTCGTTGATGTGCTTGAAGTGATCGATGTCGATCATCGCCACCGCCACCAGGTCGTCGTTGTGGTGCAGCTGCGGCAGCTGGCGCTGGCTCTGCTCCAGGAAGCTGCGCCGGTTCGGCAGCCCGGTCAGGAAGTCGCGCGTGGCCAGGTCCTGCAGGGTGCCGATCAGCTCCAGCTGGTCCACGTTCTGCGAAACGCGGCAGAAGAATTCCTCGCGGGAAAACGGCTTGCGCAGGAAATCGTTGGCCCCGTTCTTGAGGAAGCGCGGGATCAGTGACGGATCGGTGTTGCCCGAGATGCCGATCACCGCCAGCTTGTCGCGCGAGCGCATCGTGCGCAGCCGGCGGGTGAATTCCACGCCTTCCATGCCCGGCATTTCCTGGTCGACCACCGCCAGCCGGATCGCCGGGTGCGCCTCGATCGCCTTCAGCCCTTCGGCACCGTCGGCCGCCTCGTAGACGGTGTGGCCGTACATGCGCAGCAGCGAGGCGGCGTACATCCGCGCCGACATCGAATCATCCACCACCAGCGCCGCGATGCGCCGGTTGCGCTCCAGCCGCTGCACCAGCCATACCAGGTAGTCGATGCTGCCGGGGGTGTTCTTCAGCACGTAGTCGATGATCTGCTGCTGCAGCACGCGCTTGCGCAGGTCTTCGTCATAGACGCCGCTGACCACCACCGTGGGCAGCCCGCGCGACAGGAAGAACTCCACCACCTTGTCGCGGTCGCCGTCGGCCAGCACCAGCCCGGTCAGGACCAGGAACCAGCCCTGTTCCTCGTCCAGCAGCCGCCCGGCCTCGGCCAGGCTGGTCGCCACGAACACCGGCAGCTCCAGCCGCTGCTCGATCGCCTCGCGCAGCATGCTGGTGAACGTGCGCGAGTTTTCCACCAGCAGGATCCGCTGGGGTAAGGCATCACCGGGGTCGCTGTCGAAAGCGCCCTGCAACAGAGCCGGCATGTGGCGTACGCTCGATTTCGAGTGGGTCGGCAGATATAGCGGCGATTTCACATGCAACTTTAGGGTGGGTTGGCGGCCCGTGCAGCGGTGCCGGTTGGGCCGGGCGACAGTGGGGCGGCATACGCCGATCCCCTGGCGGGACCCTGGGTGCCGGGCCGGGCCTGCGAATAGGCCTGCCGCGCGGCCCGGACCTGATGGCACTGCAGGGCGGCCTGATGCCCGCACTGGCGCGGCGAGACAAACCGGGTCATTTCGCTTTAGGAATATTGTCAGGGAATATGTGCCCGCGGCAACGATAGAATCGTCTCGCTGTTTCCATTACTTATACTCTGGAGGTGCTTGTGCGAATTTCCCGCGTTCGTGGTGTGGTATTGGTCGTGAGCCTGCTCTCGATGCCGTTCGTTGCGGCAGCCGCCTGCTGTCCGAGCGATGGCAACGGTATTGCGTTGGCCAAAAGCGGCATGGGTGAATCCCTTCCGCTGGCCGTGAACCTGAGCCAGGATCCCAACTGGCTGGTCTACGGTTTTGAGCGTGATGGAATCTCGTATTACCAGGTAAATGATCTTGCGGGCCAGGTGCGCGTGATCGTGGGCAAGATCGACGATCAATTCTTCACCTTGCCGGCTGGTAAGAGCCCCGCGCGCACCTCGTTGCCATCTCAGCGCCTGGTCGTGCCTGGCAATGCCGTCCGCCGCGAGGTCTACAGGCGGCCGGAGTTCGCGCTGGTGGTGTACGGCGAGGGCAATGACGCCATCTGGTCCGTCGAGGTTCCCGCCAACGGCGGTTGATGGGGTCCCGCCTGGGCCAGCAGGGAACCGGAAACGTCTGCAGGTGGCCCAGGCCACCTGCAGATCCGCCCGGCGGTGATCCTCGACGTCGCCTGGCGCGCGCCTCAGACCGCGTTGGCGCGTAGCACCAGCGGGGTCTGGGCCGGGGGCATGGCCGTACTGGTGGGTGCTTCCACCAGCAGCATCCGGATCCGATTGCGGTGGCAGCGTACGGTTCCGCCGTACGCCAGCGCCCGCGCCGTCAAACGTTCGGTGACCAGCGCCATGGTGGCCGAGGACAGGGAGCGATTGAGGTCCAGCAGCCCCACGGTCACCAGGATGCCGCGGTGCTGCCGGAACTGACCGCATCGCGCGCGCACCTGGATCTGCCCGTACTCGTTCTTGAGGAGAATGGACACCGCGTCGGTCAGCGTCCGGTAGGTGGCCAACTGCAGCCCCACGCTCAACCTGCAGGGGTCTCCCCCCAGCCGGGGGCGTGACACCCTGTCGGTAGCATCCCAGGCTTCCCGCGCACCGCTGACCTGCAGGGCAAGATAAAGACCCACCTGCTCAAGCGCCGTTGGGTACACCATGCTGGTCTGCTCACGGAACTGGCGCGAATGTGCCGCCGAGGCACGCAGCAGCCGCTCCGCAGGTTCGTGGTGGCCATGCCGTTTCAACAGCTCGACCGTTTCCTGGATGGACACGTCCAGGCCATCGGCAATCCGTCTCAGGCCCAGCGCCCGTTCGCGGAGGTCCATTTCGCTGGCGATGTGCGCCGTTCTGGACAGCGTGACGGCCCGCTGCCCATCCAGATCGCGGCGTGCGTACTGGTGGAAGTAGTGGCTGATCTGCGCGCCCAGTGCGAGCAGCGCCGTACCAGCAAGCGCAACGACCTGCTGGGTGGCGAAGGTAGGCGCATCGAACGAGCCGGGCAGGCCGGTGCTTGGGGTGGTCGCGCTGATGAGCAGGTTCAGCACAGGCACGCCGACTGCGGCGCCACGCCAGCCATGCATGCAGGTCAAGGCAACCACGGGCAAGGCCAGCATCAGCTGCAGACTGGTCCTGGTCATGTCATCGCCGGCGGCCAGCCGTGCCAGCACGCCAAGCACCAGCAGGGAAGACAGCGCGATCAGGGTGGGCGGTGCGCGCCATGCCAGCCAGTCGTAAGGCACGCCGCGCTTTGTCCAGAGCAGGGCCAACGGAGCGAGCGTCAATATGCCGATGTAATCGCCCAGTGCGAACCGTGCCGCGCTGGTGAGTATGGGCAGGCTGGGCGGTACCGGCCAAAGCAGATGCGACAGGCCCAGCTTCAGAACCGTGGCCACCAGGGCCGCGGTTGCGGCGACCGAAAGAAGCCACGCTTCCGTGGGCGCCGCCATCATTCTGCGATGCAGGCGCACCACCAGCGCAACCGCCGGCATCATGCACGCCGAAGCGATCACCACCCAGGCCAGCCCGTACTTGTCGATCATCGGATACCGCATCTGGGCGAAGTACGCATACTCGCCCAGGATCAGGTACGGCCAGAGACGGGCAGGGCAGAGCAGCAGGGCGGCAACCCGGACACCGGCGGGCAGGTAGAACTGATCAAGCGATATCTGTCGCGCGCCCCAGCAGGCGAAGGCATACACCAAGGCAACGGCGAACCCGGCCGGCCGGATGCGCAGGTTGAGTTGAAGTCCATTTCTCCACCAATCCAATCGTTGGTCCCTCCTGCTGTTCGTGTCGATACGAGCGCGCGTCGACATGGAAACCGATCAGCGCGACAGTATCGGCTGATCCCTGCGCATGCAATCGTCGTGGGTGATTATAGGAATCCAATCAGGCGCGGCGGCGCGTGAAGTGCTGCGCATTATCTATGTCTGAATGTGATGGGTGTCGCTATTTCTAACGGAGTGATATCTCCAGCGTTCACCACAACGCATCCCGCAGTTTGTACCAGGACATCGCCGCCACCAGCAGCGGCGTGCGCAGCAGCCGGCCGCCGGGGAAGGGGCGGTGGGGAATACGTTCGAAGACGTCCAGGCGTTCGTTCTGCCCGGCGATGGCCTCGGCCAGTACGGCCCCGGCCAGCCCGGTCGCGGCCACGCCATGCCCGGAGAAGCCCTGTGCGAAGTACACGTTCGGGGTCAGCCGACCCCAATGCGGCGCCCGGTTGCGGGTGATGTCCACGTAGCCGCCCCAGACCTGTTCCATGCCCACGTCGGCCAACTGCGGGAACACCTGGTGCATGCGCCGGGTCATCACCCCGCGCAGCCCGGGGGGCGGCAGCGCGGAGTAACTGGCCCGTCCGCCGAACAAGAGGCGGTGATCGGCGCTGAGCCGGAAGTAGTCCAGCGCCCAGCTGACGTCGGCCACGGCCATGCCGTTGCGGATCAGCGACCGGGCGCGCTCGGCCCCCAGTACCTGCGAGGCGCCGATGTAGGTGCCGACCGGCATGATCCGCGTTTCCAGCTCCGGGGCGATGCCCTGCAGCCAGGCGTTGCCGGCGATCACCACGTGGTCGGCGCGGATGCTGCCGTGGGCGGTGTGCAGTTGCGGACGCGGCCCCCGCACCAGCTGCACGACCGGCGATTGCTCGTGGATGACCACCCCCAGGCGTTCTGCCGCGCGTGCCAGGCCCTGAGCATAGGCCAGCGGCTGCAGGTGGCCGCTGGCCGCATCGAACATGGCCCCGGTGTAGCGGGGGCTGTCCAGCTGCGCCTGCAGCTGGGTGCGGTCCCACCACTGCAGCGGATAGTCGTAGCGCTCGGCGAGGTCGAGCAGCCCGCCACGCAACGCGCGCTCCTGGCGCGCCGTGATCGGCACGCTGGCGTGACCATCGTGCCAGTCGCACTCGATCTGGTAGTGCTGCAGCCGGTGGCGCAGCAAGGCCATGCCGTCGCGCGAATAGTCGAACAGCAGCCGGGCGTCTTCGGCGCCCACCAGCTGTTCGAGCGTGTCCACTTCGCACCCGTAGCCAACGATGGCCTGGCCGCCATTGCGCCCGGACGCCCCCCAGCCCACCCGGTGCGCTTCCAGTACGCTGACCCGGTACCCGCGCTCGGCCAGCGACAGCGCCGCCGACAGGCCGGTATAACCCGCGCCCAGCACGCACACATCGGTGGCGTGGTCGCCGGCCAGCGCCGGGCGCAGCGGTTGCGCCGGCAGGCTGTCGGCATACCAGCTGGATACGTGGTCCTGGCCGGCGCGGCTCACGGTGTGCACCGGCGGGGGAGGGTGGGGACGTCAATCATGGTGACAGCATGCCAGCAACGATCCGCGGTGACAGCGCGCAGTCTGTCGCAGGTATTGCCGCCGGTATGTGAGGGCGCACGCCTCCGGGCGGGCATGTTGCACCGCGCCCGGGCACGGCGCTACCGTGGCAGCAGGTCATCGGAGCATGCCGCATGGTCGCGCCCCCCTGGGTTGGCCTGCCCACCGACAGCACGCCACTGGGCCACCATCGCTTTGCGGTGGCCGGTGAGAAGTACATCCGCGCGCTGGCCGTGGCGGCTGGTGCCACGCCGGTCCTGTTGCCCAGCCTGCAGCCACCATTGCCGGCCAACCACTGGCTGGACCGTCTCGACGGTCTGTTGCTGACCGGCGCAGTAAGCAACATCGAGCCGCATCACTACGGCGGTGCACCTACCTGGCCGGGCAACCCGCACGACCCGGCGCGCGACGCCACTGCGCTGTCGTTGCTGCAGGCCGCGCTGGAACGCGACCTGCCGGTGCTCGCGATCTGCCGCGGCTTCCAGGAATTGAACGTGGCCCTCGGCGGCACCTTGCACGCGCGCGTGCACGAGGTGCCGGGGCTGGCCGATCACCGCGAGGACCCGGCCGCACCGGTCGAGCAGCAGTACGCGCCGTCGCACGCCGTGCAGTTGACCGCCGGCGGCTGGCTGGCGGCCTGGGCCGGCGCGGACCGCGTGAAGGTCAATTCGGTGCACGGGCAGGGCATCGATCGACTCGCCAACGGCCTGCGGGTGGAGGCGCGTGCCGACGATGGCCTGGTGGAAGCGGCGCGCAGCCACGCCCACACCTTCGTGCTCGGGGTACAGTGGCACCCGGAATGGCGTGTTACCGACCATCCCTTCCATCACCGCATTTTCCAAGCCTTCGGCGATGCTTGTCGCCGTTACTCCTGCAAAGCAGACCGGTCATGACCACCCGAACGCGTTCGCGTAAAGCCACTTCCCCGCGCAAAGCGGCCTCTTCTTCGCGCAAGGCCGCCCCGCCGCCCGTGCCCGAAGAGAGCGCGCTGCTGCGCTGGCTCAAGGAGCGGCGCATCACCGAGGTGGAATGCCTGGTGCCGGACATCACCGGCAACGCGCGCGGCAAGATCATTCCGGCCGACAAGTTCTCCCACGATTACGGCACGCGCCTGCCCGAAGGCATTTTCGCCACCACCGTCACCGGTGAATTCCCGGACGATTACTACGAGCTGACCTCGCCGTCGGACTCGGACATGATCCTGCGCCCGGACCCGGACACCGTGCGCATGGTGCCGTGGGCCACCGACCCCACCGCGCAGGTGATCCACGACTGCTACACCAAGCACGGCGAACCGCACGAACTGGCCCCGCGCAACGTGCTGCGCCGGGTGCTGGATGCCTATGCCGAACTTGGCCTGCGCCCGGTGGTGGCGCCGGAACTGGAGTTCTTCCTGGTGCAGAAGAACACCGACCCGGACTTCCCGCTGCTGCCGCCGGCCGGCCGCTCCGGGCGCCCGGAGACGGCGCGCCAGTCGTACTCGATCGATGCGGTCAACGAGTTCGATCCCATCCTCGACCTGATGTACGACTACTGCGATGCGATGAAGCTGGACGTGGACACGCTGATCCACGAATCCGGCGCGGCGCAGCTGGAGGTCAACTTCACCCACGCCAACGCGATGGACCTGGCCGACCAGGTGTTCCTGTTCAAGCGCACCATGCGCGAGTCGGCCATGCGCCACGGGGTGTATGCCACCTTCCTGGCCAAGCCGATGGAGAACGAGCCGGGCAGCGCCATGCACATCCACCAGAGCCTGCTGCGCATCAGCGATGGCCACAACGTGTTCACCGGAGAGCACGGCGGCGAGGATTTCAGCCCGCTGTTCGGCCACTACCTGGCCGGCCTGCAGAAGTACGTGCCGATGGCGATGGCGTTCTTCGCGCCCAACGTGAACTCCTACCGCCGGCTGGTGTTCGGCGAAGTCTCGCCGAGCAACGTGCACTGGGGCTTCGACAACCGCACCTGCGGCCTGCGCGTGCCGCTGGACACCCCGGAAAACATGCGCGTGGAAAGCCGCTTCGCCGGGTCCGACGCCAACCCCTACCTGGCCATGGCCGCCACCCTGGCCGCCGGCCTGCTGGGCATCCGCGAGCAGGGCTCGCCGACCGCGCCGATCAGTGGCAGCGCCAAGGAGCTGGGCTACGACCTGCCGCGTTCGCTGGGCGAGGCGCTGGATGGGCTGGAAGGCTGCCCGGAACTGCGCGAGATGCTGGGCGAGCGCTTCTGCCGGGCCTATGTCTCGGTCAAGCGCAAGGAATACGAGACCTTCTTCCGCGTGATCAGCTCGTGGGAGCGGGAATTCCTGCTGCTCAACGTCTGAACGGCGCCGCGTCGCCAGATCCGGCATGGCCGTGAGGGCCATGTGCTGGGAAAATGGGGGCATGCCCGTTAGGCTGGCACCCGTTGTGCCGGTCTGGCCGGTTCCCCCACCTCGCACCTGACCTGTGGAGAGTCCGATGAAGCTGCGAATCCTCACCCTCGGCATTGCCGTATCCGTGCTCAGCGCCTGTGGCGGCGGCAAGTCCGACGACGACAGCAAGGTGCTGAACGTCTACAACTACAGCGATTACATCGCCGAAGACACCATTCCCACCTTCGAGAAGGCCACCGGCATCAAGGTGACCTACGACGTGTTCGACAGCGACGAAATGGTGGAAACCAAGCTGCTGGCCGGCAACAGTGGCTACGACGTGGTGGTGCCGACGCTGAACTTCTTCGGCCGCCAGATCAAGGCCGGCGTGTTCCTGCCGCTGGACAAGAGCAAGATCCCGAACCTGGCCAACCTGGATCCGGAGGTGATGAAGCGCATCGCCCAGCAGGACCCGGACAACCAGTACGGCGTGCCGTACATGATCGGCACCACCGGCATCGGCTACAACGTGGAACTGCTCAAGCAGCGTTTCGGCGGCAGCACCGACATCGCCAACAGCTGGGACCTGATCTTCAAGCCCGAAAACATCGCCAAGATGAAGGACTGCGGGATCACCATCCTGGACACGCCGTCGGACATGATCCCGATCGCGCTGCACTACCTGGGCGAAGATCCGCACAGCCAGGACCCGGCCACGCTGGAGAAGGCCGCCGCGCTGCTCAAGGGCATCCGCCCGTACGTGCAGAACTTCCACTCCTCGCAGTACGTGGGCTCGCTGGCCAACGGCGGCACCTGCCTGGTGGTGGGCTGGTCGGGTGACATCATCCAGGCCCGCGACCGCGCCGCCGAGGCGGCCAACGGGGTGACCGTGGCCTATTCGATCCCGCGCGAAGGCGCCCCGCAGTGGTTCGACATGCTGGCCATCCCCAAGGACGCCAAGCACCCGGAGGCCGCCTATGCCTTCATCAACTACCTGCTGGAACCGAAGGTGGCCGCCGCCAACACCAACTTCATCCACTACGCCAACCCGGTGACCAAGGCCACCCCGCTGGTGGACGAGGCAATCCGCACCGACCCGACCATCTACCCGCCGGCCGACGTGGCCGCCAAGATGTTCACCTACTCGATCAACACCCCGGAGGTGGACAAGCTCTACACCCGGTTGTGGACCGAGGTGAAGACCGGTCGCTGACCGCTTCCACGACGCCGGCCGCAGGGCCGGCGTTGTCGTTTCAGGGGTCTGCACGGCGGCAGGCCGGGGGCCGGGCAGCCGGTCCGGGCACACCATCCATGACGCCGCGACCACCGGTAAAATGGAATCCTCCCCCCGTCCGCTGCCGCTCCTGGAGCCGCCCCCCATGCCATTTGATGCCAAGCCGGAAGGCGAGGTCGTGCCGGTCCTCGAGCCGGGCTATCTGTCCATCCGCGCGCTGCGCAAGGAATTCGACGGCTTCGTCGCGCTCGACGATGTCAGCCTGGACGTGCGCAAGGGCGAGATCTTCGCCCTGCTCGGCGGCTCGGGCAGTGGCAAGTCCACGCTGCTGCGCTGCCTGGGCGGGTTCGAAACGCCCACCAAGGGCAGCATCGAGCTTGATGGCCAGCGCATCAACGACCTGCCGCCCTACCAGCGGCCGATCAACATGATGTTCCAGTCCTATGCGCTGTTCCCGCACATGACGGTGGAACAGAACATCGCCTTCGGGCTCAAGCAGGACGGCCTGGCCCGCGACGCGATCCGGACCCGCGTGGGCGAGATGCTGGAGCTGGTGCAGCTGGGCAAGCTGGCCAAGCGCAAGCCACACCAGTTGTCCGGTGGCCAGCAGCAGCGCGTGGCGCTGGCGCGGTCGCTGGCCAAGGGGCCCAAGCTGCTGCTGCTGGACGAGCCGATGGGCGCGCTGGACAAGAAGCTGCGCTCGCAGATGCAGCTGGAGCTGGTCAACATCATCGAAACCTCGGGCGTGACCTGCGTGATGGTCACCCACGACCAGGAAGAGGCCATGACCATGGCCACCCGCATCGCGGTGATGGACGCCGGCTGGATCCAGCAGGTGGGCAAGCCCGATGAGATCTACGAACAGCCGGCCAACCGCTTCGTGGCCGAGTTCATCGGCTCGGTGAACCTGTTCGACGGGGTCATCGACGAGGACCTGCCGGAGTACGTCACCGTGCGCACGCCGCTGTTCCCCGCGCCGATCTACGTGGCCCACGGCATCACCGGCTACGAAGGCCAGCCGGTGGCGTTCGCGCTGCGCCCGGAGAAGGTGATGATCGGCAAGGACGAGCCGGCCGGGGACACCAACAAGGCCCAGGGGGTGATCGAGGAGATCGCCTACTTCGGCAGCCATTCGGTGTACCACGTGCGGCTGCCGAGCGGGGCCAAGGTGCTGTCCAACTTCGCCAATTCGCAGCGCTGGGCCAGCGACGGGCTGACCTGGGGCGATAGCGTGTGGGTGTGCTGGCGCGACAACGACGGCGTGGTGCTCACCGCATGAACGCCGCCGTCTGGAAGCGCTGGCTCCCCGGCACCCGCGGTGGTGTGATCGCCGCGCCCTACCTGTGGCTGCTGCTGTTCTTCGCGGTGCCGTTCGTGATCATCCTGATGATCTCGTTCGCGCGCACGCAGGTGGGCTCGCCGCCCTACACGTGGCTGCTGGAGTACGTGGACGGCGCGTTTTCGCTGAAGCTCAACCTGGGCAACTACGCGGCGCTGGTGAAGGACAGCCAGTACGTGCTGGCCTACCTGAGTTCGATCAAGATCGCGGTGATCGCCACGCTGTTCACGCTGCTGATCGGCTACCCGATGGCCTACGTGATTTCGCGGATGTCGCCGGCCGCGCGCAACGTGGCGATGATGCTGGTGGTGCTGCCGTCGTGGACCTCGTTCCTGATCCGGGTGTATGCGTGGATCGGCATCCTGGACCGCAACGGGCTGCTCAACCAGCTGCTGCTCAAGCTCGGCGTGATCGATGCGCCGCTGCAGATCCTGTACACGCCGACCGCCGCCTACATCGGCATCGTCTACTGCTACCTGCCGTTCATGGTGCTGCCGCTGTACGCCAACCTGGTCAAGCTGGACAACCGCCTGCTGGAGGCGGCCTACGACCTGGGCGCCAAGCCATGGCAGGCGTTCCTGCGGATCACCCTGCCGTTGTCGCGCACCGGCATCATCGCCGGTTGCATGCTGGTGATGATTCCGGCGGTGGGCGAGTTCGTGATTCCCGAGATGCTGGGCGGTCCGGACACGCTGATGATCGGGCGGGTGCTGTGGGGCGAATTCTTCAACAACCGCGACTGGCCGACGGCCTCGGCGGTGGCGATCGTGATGCTGTTGTTGCTGCTGGTGCCGATCCTGCTGTTCAACCGGGTCCAGCAGCGTGAGCTGGAAGGGAAGCTGGCATGAGCATGGTGCGCGGCAGCCGCTGGGTGGGCTGGTCGGTGCTGGGGCTGGGCTTTGGCTTCCTGTACCTGCCGATCCTGCTGTTGATGATCTACTCGTTCAACGAATCCAAGCTGGCCACGGTGTGGTCGGGCTTTTCCACGCGCTGGTATGGGGAGCTGTTCAACAACCGGCAGATTCTGGATGCGCTGTGGATCAGCCTGAAGGTGGCGTTCTGGACGGCCTGTGCGTCGACGGTGCTGGGCACGATGGCGGCGATGGTGATGACGCGTTTCAAGCGTTTCCCGGGCAAGACGATGTTCGGTGCGCTGATCACCGCGCCGCTGGTGATGCCGGAGGTGATCCTGGGTTTTTCGCTGATGACGCTGCTGGTGGCGATGGGCGGGATTCCCGGTTTCCCGGCACGCGGGGTAACCAGCATCTGGATCGCGCATGTGACGTTCACGCTGTCGTTCGTGACGGTGGTGGTGTCGTCGCGGCTGCAGGAGTTGGACCGGTCGCTGGAGGAAGCGGCGATGGACCTGGGGGCGGGCCGGTTGAAGGTATTCCTGCAGATCACGCTGCCGATCATCGCCCCGGCGCTGGTGGCCGGCTGGCTGTTGGCCTTTACGCTGTCGCTGGACGATGTGGTGATCGCCAGTTTCGTGGCGGGCCCGAGTTCGACGACGCTGCCGATGAAGGTGTTCGCGTCGGTGCGGATGGGGATCAAGCCGGAGATCAATGCACTGGCGACGCTGATGGTGCTGGCGGTATCGATCGCGGCGGTGGTGGGCTGGTTCGTGACCGCCCGCGGCGAGAAACGCCGCCAGCGCGACATGCAGATGGCGTTGCAGGACAAGGGTTGAGACAACGGCAACAGCAACAGCAACAGCAACAGCAACAGCGGGGCAGGGTCTGGGGTGGCGTCGGCGTGGGTGGGTTGGCGGGACACGCCGTGAATCCATCCTTGGAGGCTCGTGGGCGCCATCCATGGCGCCCAACGGTCCCGCCAACCCACCCACGCCGACGCCCGACAGAGCGCTTGCCCTTTTGTTGAAGGCGTAGGGCAACGGCGTAAGGCAGTTGCCGCGTTTGGGGGAGGGGGAAGCAGGACGGTGTTCCACCGTCCCAGCCGGGCAGAGCCCGGCTCTACCATTCCGATCCGATCCATCCCGATCCGCGCCGATCTGATCCGCACCGCACAGATGCGCGCCGCGTAGAGCCGGGCTCTGCCCGGCTGCTTTTCTCTCCCCGCCCACGCGACAGGCTGCTCTTGCCCTTCAACGCGGCAACCGGCCAGCTGTCCAGGCATGGGGCGGGTGAGTTGACGGGGCCCTGAGCCGCATGGATGCGGCGACGGAGCTTACATGGGTGAAGGCGCATTGTTTGCGAGGCACTGCCTCGCATGCGTCTGAACGCACAGCCGCCAGCGGCTGGGCCGGGCCGCGGAGCGGGACTTGCAGCGTGCCCTGGCAACTCACCCTCACCGTGCCCGCCCGGAAGAGGCGACTGCTAACGCTTCGGCCCGACCTGCGACACCATGTCGCAATCCAACCCCGTCTCCCCGCCAACCCCGGCAACATCCGGATCACACCCCCGGGCGCAGAATGATGAACTGTCTTCCGGAGTACCACGATGACCGTTGAAATCGTCAACCCCGCCACCGGCCAGGTCACCTACCGCCACGAGCTGCTCGATGCCGCCCAGATCGAACAGCGCCTGGCCGCTGCGGCAGGCGCGTTCCCGGCCTGGTCGGGCCAGTCCCTGCAGGCGCGCAGCGTCATCCTGCGTGGCATCGCCGCGCAACTGCGCACCCGCAAGGATGAGATCCAGCGGGCCATGACCACGGAGATGGGCAAACTCAAGGCCGAAGCCCTGGCCGAAGTGGAAAAGTGCGCGCAGGCCTGCGAGTTCTACGCCGACCACGCCGCCGACTACCTCAAGCCGCAGCTGATCGACACCGAGGCCCAGCGCAGCTACGTGCGCTACGAGCCCATCGGCTGCGTGTTCGCCGTGATGCCCTGGAACTTCCCGATCTGGCAGGTGTTCCGCTTCCTTGCACCGGCCTTCATGGCCGGCAACGTCGCCCTGCTCAAGCATGCCAGCAACGTCCCGCAGTGCGCCGACCTGATCCTGGCCGTATGCCGGGACGGTGGCCTGCCCGCCGGCGTGTTCGACGTCCTGCACATCGACAACGACCAGGCCGCCGACGTACTGCGCGACAAGCGGGTCAAGGCCGTCACCCTGACCGGCAGCGAACGGGCAGGGCGCTCGATTGCCGCCAATGCCGGTGACCAGCTCAAGAAGTGCGTCATGGAACTGGGCGGCAGCGACGCGTTCGTCGTGCTCGAAGACGCCGACCTCGACAAGACCGTCGCCGCCGCGGTGAAGTCGCGGTTCGACAACAGTGGCCAGACCTGCATCGCCGCCAAGCGCTTCATCGTGGTCGATGCCATCGCCGATGCCTTCGTGGAAAAGTTCGTCGCCGCCGCTGCCCAGCGCGTCTACGGTGACCCGCAGGACGATCACACCACGCTGGCCCCGATGGCCCGCGCCGACCTGCGCGATGAACTGCATACGCAGGTGCAGGACAGCGTGGCCAAAGGCGCCAAGTTGCTGCTCGGCGGCGAGCCCGTGGCGGGCAGCCATGCCGGCTACCCGGCCACCATCCTGGACAACGTCGGCCCGGGCATGCCGGCGTACGAAGAGGAGCTGTTCGGCCCGGCCGCGGCCATCCTGCGCGTGCGCGATGATGCCGACGCGCTGCGCGTGGCCAACGACACCACCTTCGGTCTGGGGGGCAGCGTCTGGACCGCGGATGCGGTGCGCGGCGAAGCGATCGCCAAGAAGCTCGAATGTGGCGCGGCATTCGTCAACGCCATCGTCAAAAGCGACCCCCGCCTGCCGTTCGGCGGCAGCAAGCGCTCGGGTTTTGGCCGCGAACTGGCCGACCACGGCATCCATGAGTTCATGAACATCAAAACGGTGTACGTGGCTTGATCCGAGGGGGTAGCGGCCAACGGTCGCTACCTACCCATATCACAGCGGTAGAGCCGACCGTTGGTCGGCTGCCCCAAATCTCGGGATGCCCGCATGTATCCGGCACCGCCTGGAGCCGGCCAGCGGCCGGCACTACCGGGTTGTTCACCGGCACAACCCGGCATCGCGTTGCTCAAACGGGTAGAGCCGACCGTTGGTCGGCTGCCCGAGACGCCTCGCGTTGTCCAAGGGGTAGAGCCGACCGTTGGTCGGCTGCCGTACTACCGACATGCCGTGCGTACATCCCGCGCCGTAGCCCCAAACGGGCGCCATCCACCCCGCGTCAGAGCCAACGCACCCGCTTGAACAGCCGGTACAACCCCACGCAGATCGCACCCACGCCGATGATCATCGCCGGGTACGCCCACGGCTGGTCCAGCTCGGGCATGTGGGTGAAGTTCATGCCATACCAGCTGGTGATCAGGGTCGGCGCGGCCAGCAATGCCGCCCATGCACCGAGTCGCTTCACTGTCTCGCCCTGCGCCAGCGTCACCAGCGACAGGTTCACGTTCAACGCCGTGCCCAGCATCTCGCGCAGGGTATCGATCACATCGCTGATCCGCACCGCATGGTCATGCACGTCGCGCAGGTACAGCTTGACCTCGTCCGGCACCAGCTCGCCCTGGTAGCGCTTGATCTGCGCCAGCATGTCCTGCAGCGGCGCCACGGCCATGCGCATCTTGTTGAGCTCGCGCTTCAGTTCGTACAGCCGCACCACGGTCTGGCGCTTGTAGCTGTCCGAGAAAATGTCCTTCTCCAGCAGCTCCAGCGTGTCGCGGTAGCGCTGGGTGATGGGCAGGTAGTTGTCCACCACGAAGTCCAGTACCGCATACAGGCAGTACGACGGCCCCATCGTGCGCAGCAGATCGGGCTCGCGCTCCACCCGGGCGCGCGGCGCGGCGTAGGACAGCGACGCCCCATGGCGGACCGTCACCAGGAAGCGGGGGCCGAGGAAGGCATGGGTTTCGCCATAGGCAATGCGCTCATCGACCATCTGCGCGGTGGTGACCACCACGAACAGGGAGTTGCCATACGCCTCCACCTTCGGCCGCTGGTGCGCGTTGCGGGCGTCTTCGATGGCCAGCGAATGCAGGCAGAACTCTTCCTGCAGCTTCAGCAGCACGCTGTCGGCCGGCTCATACAGGCCGACCCAGACAAAGCCGTTGCCGCTTTCGATCACATCGCTGATCGCGTCCAGGCTGATGTCATGGCGCTTGCCCTGGTCATCGTAGTGCACGCAGTTGATGACGCAGGGCGGGTTCACGGGTGCGGTGCTTTCCATGGGCGGCATCCTGCGTCAGCGGCCCGTGACAGGTACGTCACGACGGCCCAGCGCCCACGCCAGCGCCAGATGCACCGGTAGCAGCAGCACGATCCACTGCAGGTTGACCTGCGCCTGCAGGCTCAGCCAGTGCAGTACCAGCCCCAGCGACGCCAGCAGCGCCACCGCCCACAGCACCCAGCGGAACCACGCGCGCGGGGTGCGCCCACGCAGCAGCGTGATCGCGCCGGGCAGCAACAGCAGGCACAGTGGCGACAGCACCAGCAGGTTGCGGTTGGCCCACGCAGCCTGGTGCGCGCTGAAGCCCCACAGGTAGGTCAGCAACGCGCCGGCGATACCGCAGAACAGCCACAGCGGCAGCGCGATGCCGCCCAGCAGGCGTCGGCGGGTGCGCAGTGCACACACCCCCGCGGCGACCAGCAGGCCGCACAGCAGCCAGGGCCACCAGCGGCGCGGGGATTCGGTGGGTTCCGGGGCGATGCGGTGCGGCAGCAGTTCCTGCTCGGCCTGTACCAGCGGCCGGCCTTCGCTGTTGCGCGACTGGCGCAGCGCATCGGCCAGGCGCATCGGCACGAACGCCTCCTGCCAGCGCGACAGCGGCTGGTCGGCGAACGGGCCCAGCCCGATGTCGAAGCCCAGCCACATCCACGGCGAGGGCGAGGCCAGCCGCACCGATTCGCTACGGTAGGTGTTGCCACGCGAACGCCCGGACAGCTGCGAATGCAGGCCGCCGCCGAGCGCCTGGTCCACCGCATCGCGGACCATGGTGGCGCAGTTGGCGGTGTAGTAATCGTAGTGGTAGCGCGCGTTCTCCGGCTTGGCGCGCTCGGCCAGCGAAGCGGCCAGGGTGCGCGCCTGCTGCGGGTCCAGGTCCAGCCACTGGATGCTGGCCCCACGACCGCTCTGGCGGTAGTAGGACATGTCTTCGTCCAGCGGCAGCGCTACCAGGTAGTACATCATCTCGCCGCGCACGAAGCGGCCGATGAAGTCCGTCTCGCTTGGATCGAAGTAGCCGAAGTTGTAGGAGGTGGCCTGGCCCGTGACCGGGTCCACCACCACCAGCGCGTCGTGACCGAAGCGCTCGAAGAAGATCTCGCCGGGCTGCATGGTGACCACGCCGATGCGCGGTGCCGCCGGCGCGTTCGCGGCAGCGTCGGCCGCCGGCACGGCGACGGGGGTCGCCGCCTCCTGGGCCAGCGCCGCGAACGGCAGGCTGGCCAGGGTGAGCATCCAGCACAGGAACAACAGGCGGCACGACGGCCACCGCTTCAGCAGGGGCCGCATGGCGTGGATCAATCCTCGTTGTTCGTGTCAGCCGGCAGCACGGTCACATGGAACGCCTGCACGCGGCGGGCATCGGCACGCGCCACCCGGAACACGAAGCGGTCCAGGCTGAGCTCGTCGCCGGTTTCGGGCAGGTGGCCGATCGCCTCGGTGACCAGGCCACCGATGGTGTCGTAGTCGTCGTCCGGGAAGCTGGCGCCGAAGCGCTCGTTGAAGTCCTCGATCGCGGTCAGGGCGTCCACCACGTACTGGCCGTCGGCCTGGATGGCGATCTGCGCGGTGTGGTCCTCGGCCTCGTCGTGCTCGTCGTCGATTTCACCGACGATCTGCTCCAGCACGTCCTCGATGGTGACCAGCCCGGACACACCGCCGTACTCGTCCACCACGATGGCCATGTGGTTGCGCGAGAGCCGGAACTCCTTCAGCAGCACGTTGAGCTTCTTGGCTTCGGGAATCAGCACCGCCGGGCGCAGCAGTTCGCGCACGTTGGCCGGGCCGTTGTCGGCCACCACGCCGCGCAGCAGGTCCTTGGCCAGCAGCACGCCAAGGATGTCGTCCTTGTTGTCGCCGTGCACCGGGAAGCGCGAGTGGCCCGATTCGACTACCTGCTTCATCAGTTCAAGGAAGGGCGCTTCGACCGGCAGGGACACCATCTGCGAACGCGAGATCATCACGTCGCCCACGGTGAGTTCGGCGACCGAAATCGCCCCCTCCATCATGCGCAGGGTATCGGCAGCGATCAGCCCATCGGCGTGCGCGGTGTGCAGCACCGCCACCAGCTCGTCGCGGGTGTGGGGTTCGCCGGAGAAGGCAGAGGTCAGGCGTTCGAGCCAGCTGCGCTTCTTTTCGTTCTGCTCCAGGGTGGAGCTACTACTGTCGTCTTCAGACATCTCTGGAAAAAAGGGCACCCGGCGAACCGGGCGTTGGATTCAGTCTAGCAGGATGCGGGCCGCTGTCAGCGCCCGCCTGCCGGGGCCGCATTCACCGAGGCGGCCGGCGGGGTGGGGGACGGCACCGGCGCCTCCTCTTCCGCGGGCAGGTCCAGGCTGTAGGTGCAGCCGGCCAGGGTCCTGCCCGGGTGGGTCTTGACCGTGGACAGGCTCAGGATGATCGATTCGATCATCGGTTCGCCGGTCTTGGGGTCGGTCACGTCGCGGCTGACCAGCTCCCGTCCGGCCATGAACTTGTCCGGGGTGTCCACCCCGTCCTCCAGCGCCAGCGTCTTCGCCAGGGGGCGCGGGTCGGCCAGGTCCAGGATGGCCATGATGCTCGCCCCGGCCACCGCCACGTACTCGGTGCGCTGCCCGAACACCGTCAGCGGCGTGGCCAGCCGGAACTCGGTCATGAACTGGTTGCCCTGCGGCAGCGGCTGCAGGCCATTGGCCACCGCCTTGAGCGGGTCGGCCACCACGGGGGCGACGGCGGCGTAATCGGCCACGCCCTGGCGGCATTCGATCAGCGCGGCCAGGTCCAGCGGGGCGGCCGATGCGGCGGCTGGCAGCAGGGCCAGCAGGGCCAGGCGGAGGGTCTTGAAAGCGGTCATCTGGAATCCGTGGGTAGCCGGGCGGCGCGGCTTACTGCTCGTTGGCGTAGGGGTCGTCGATGCCCAGTTCAGCCAGGATGTCGCGCTCCAGCTGCTCCATGGCCTCGGCTTCCTTGTCGTCCTCATGGTCCCAGCCGAGCAGGTGCAGCACGCCGTGCACGGTCAGGTGCGCGTAGTGGGCGTTGAGCGCCTTGTCCTGCTCGGCCGCTTCGCTGGCCACCACCGGCGCGCAGATCACCAGGTCGCCGAGCAGCGGGAACTTCACGCCCTTGGGCAGGCCCTCGGGCACTTCGGCCGGGAAGCTGAGCACGTTGGTGGCGTAGTCCTTGCCGCGGTAGTGCCGGTTCAGCGACTGACCTTCCTTGGCATCGACCAGGCGGATGGCCAGGTCGGCTTCACGGATGCGGCCCTTGAGCGCGGCAGCCACCCATTTGCGGAAGCTCACCGCAGAGGGCAGCCCGGCGCGGGGCAGGGCGTAGCTGACGGCTACATCGAGGCGGACGGGGCCCTTGGTCATGGCGATACCGGTAATTCAGATCAATCAGGAGGGCACAGTATCGCGCGTGTGGCCTTTCACTGCGACTTCCAGTCGCCGGCGTCATAGCGGATCTCCACCACCGAGGTGTCCGCCGCACCTGCATCCACGCCGGCATCGCTGGCCGTGCCGTGGCAGTTGTAGCCCTTCTGCAGTGCCATCTGGGTGGCCAGCTGGACAACGCTCTGTTCCGGCGTCCCCGTGGGGTCGACGTACATCGTGCTGGCCGCGCAGCCGCCAACGTTGGCGACCTGCACGGCGGGAATGAGGCTGCGCGCGGCACGGTCGGCCAGGGCGTCGAACGCCTCGCGCGACATGCTGGCCTGGTCGGCCGAGATACGCAGCTTGAAGTAATACAGCTGCTTGTAGAACAGGTAGGCGTTGGAATACAGCGGCTGGTTGCTCGACACGTGCTGCATGGACAGCCGCAGGCGCGTGCCGCGGATCTGTTCGGCCTTGGCCATGGCCTGGATCACGGCCGTGTCGATGGCGTTGGTGCCCTTGCCCGGGGCAACGTCGGCGGCAAGCGGGAAGGGTTCTTCTCCCAGTTCCTGCAACTGCGCATAGATGCCAGCGGCGACCGCCTGCTTCAGCTCACCCTGCAGGGCCTGCATCCCGCTTTCCATCGCCTCGGCCTGGCCCGTGCGCCCGGCTGGGTAGACGAACACGGTCGCTGTTGCCTGCGGCTCCTTGCGGCTGCGATAACCGAAGCCGGCCCCGGCCCGCTTTGCCGCCGGATCGTAGCTGCTGCGTTCGAGTGCGAAATCCGCCACCGCGCGGGGCGCGCTGACGTAGCTCACCTCGATGTACGGCCGGTCATCCGCCGACGGCGTGGCCTTGGCGATCACCAGGCCCGGTACGGCGACCAGCAGGCAGACGGACAACAGCAGGGACGGGCGGACCATGGCACTTCCTTGTGTGCGTTTCAGGTCGCGGCAGTGTACGGCTACTCCGCGCCGGGTTTGACCTGCTGCAGGTCGCGTCGGTCGTAGGCGCTGACGATGCGCGCCACCAGCGGGTGGCGGACCACGTCGCGGGCCTCGAAGAAGGTAAAGCTGACCCCGTCCACGTCGCGCAGCACCTCGATGGCATCGCGCAGCCCGGACTTCACGTGCTTGGGCAGGTCGGTCTGGGTGAGGTCGCCGGTGACCACCGCGGTGGAGCCGAAGCCCAGCCGGGTCAGGAACATTTTCATCTGCTCCACGGTGGTGTTCTGCGCTTCGTCCAGAATCACATAGGCATCGTTGAGCGTGCGGCCGCGCATGTACGCAAGCGGCGCGATTTCGATGACATTCTTTTCCAGCAGTTTCAGCACTTTCTCCACGCCCAGCATTTCATACAGCGCGTCGTACAGCGGGCGCAGGTACGGGTCGACTTTCTGGCTGAGATCACCCGGCAGGAAGCCCAGCTTCTCGCCCGCTTCCACTGCCGGTCGCACCAGGATCAGACGCTGCACGCGCGACTCGTTCAACGCGTCCACCGCGCTGGCCACGGCCAGGAAGGTCTTGCCGGTGCCGGCCGGGCCGATCCCGAAATTGATGTCGTGGGTGGTGATCTGGTGCAGGTAGCGTGCCTGGTTGGCGCCGCGGCCACGCACCGTGCCGCGCTTGACCTTGATGGTCACTTCCTGCGCTTCGTAGGCCCGTTCGACCACCTGGTCGACGTTGGCCTGGTTCAGGCGCAGGTGGATGGCGTGATTGTCGAAGGTCACCTCCGCCGCTTCGGCGTAGAGCGCCTCGATCAGCATTTGCGCTTCCTCGGCCACACGCCGGGGGCCGGTCACGCGGAACACGTGGCCGCGGTTGGCGATTTCCACGCCCAGTTTGAGTTCGATCTGGCGCAGGTGCTCATCGAACGGGCCGGCCAGATTGGCCAGGCGTTCGTTGTCTTCGGGGGCCAGGGTGAAATCGCGTTGCGAGAGTGCGGTCATTGCGTCTGGCAGCCTTCGATCCAGGGACCGTGGCCGCAAGCAGGGAAAGGGGCTACAGGGTAGCGCGCAGCCCGTGCAGCCGCCATACCGGGGCCGGTTGTCCACACCGGGTGTGGGGGAGTCGTTGGCAAAGCTGTGGATATCCCGTGCCGGCCCTTGTGCGACAAGGTTGAACAAGGGCTGGTGAAAAAATGGCCGGTCGCTTCAGGAACAAGACACGTCGCCAGACCGACCTGTACGCGGCGGGCCCTCGTGCACTGACGCGCTGTACCCGGTGCATGCCCGGGTGGTGGCCTTGGGAATGTGACGAAATCTGCGTGGCGGAATCGGCCGGAATTATGTCGTTAGTTTATGTTGATGGGCCAAGGCCGACATCTGGAGGCGCTTCAGGCCCGCGCGTTCCGTGCGAGTAGGGGTTTTCCTACATTATCGTCAGAGTTGCCCCGGATATCGGGCCGCGACGATTCACTATATTCTTCGTCCATGCCGCTTGGTGCGTGCGTCTGTGTGGCGGGGAGAGCCTGCAGATAATGCGGCGGCGTGCGTTTCGTCGGTAGCGACAGAGTGGGAGGTGCAGCGTGCTGCCGCCATGCCGGCGGGCCGGGTGCGCCATGGATGCTGGGCAGGTCACGCGGCCGGACGGCTGCAATGGATGGGCACGATGCAGGATGCAATCACACTGTTCGCCGGCATCGCCGGGCTGGACGGCGTCAGCCGTCCGCACCGTCTGGCATTGGCCAACGGCCAGGCGCTGCTGGTTGAGCGCTGGTGCGGGCACGAACAGCTGTCCGACGGTTTCCAGTGGTGGGTGGACGTGCTGGCCAACGATGCCCTGCTCGACGTGGATGCCTGGCTCGGCGTTGCCGCCACATTGTCCTCGCGGCAGGCCGGCGGACAGGATGTGCTGCGCAGTGGCGTGGTGTCCGAGGCGTCCTGCGTGGCGTCCGACGGCGGCCTGGCGCGCTATCGCCTGTGCCTGGTGCCGTGGACCTGGCTGCTGGGGCAGGCGCGGCAGAGCCGGGTGTTCCAGGAACGCGCCGTGCTGGACATCCTGCAGGCTGTGCTGGACCCGTATGCCGCCCAAGGTACCTGGCGGGTCAGCGACGAAGTGATCGACTTTCTCGCCGCCGTGCCGCGGCGCAGTTACTGCGTGCAGTACCGCGAATCGGACCTGGACTTCCTGCAGCGCCTGCTTGCCGAAGAGGGTCTGGGCTGGCGCATCGAAGAAGACGCCGACGCGCCTGCCGGGCACGCACTGGTGGTCTTCGCCGACAGCGCCGCGCAGGCGCAGGACGCCACCTCCGAGCGCGACGGCGGGCTGCGCTTCCACCGCGCGGACGCCACCGAGGCCACCGACAGCGTGCTGACGCTGGGGCGTTCGCGGCGTATCGGCGTAACCGCGCTGGTGCTGGCAAGTGACGACTATCTCGGCCAGCAGGCGCGTCAGGGCCAGACCCCGGTACTGTCCGCGCAACGCGGGGAGACTGCCCTGGAGGCGTACACCCCGGTCGGCGCCTATGCGTTCGCCAACCGCGGCGTGGCCGACCATTACAGCCGCCTCGCTGCCCAGGCGCACGAATCGCGCGGCGCCATCTGGGTGGGCAGCAGCACCGCCCCGGGGCTTCGCGTGGGTACCTGGTTCAACCTGCGCCAGTGGCCGCTGTCCGACCGTGCCGGCGTGCCGAATGTGCTGGTGACGCGCATCTGGCATCAGGCCAGCAACAATTTTCCCACCGCCGCGCGCGAGGCCCTGCAGCAGCGCCTGGGCCATGCGCCACCGGCGCCGATGGCCGGGCTGGAAACGTCGGCGCGCCAGCGCCAGCTGTGCACGCGGGCCGAAACGCTGGGCTATGCCAATGCCTTCGAGGGCGTGGACCGCGCCGTGGCGTGGCGCCCGGCGCGTGAAGACGGCACCGGCCTGCGCCTGAATCCGCGCCCGCTGGCACCGGGTTACCAGACCGCGCGGGTAATCGCCGCCGATGGCAGCGACAGCGGTGAGGTGTCCTGCGACGACCTGGGCCGGATCAAGGTGCGCTTCCACTTCCAGCGCGCAGGCAGCGGCGACGATGGCAGCAGCTGGCTGCGCGTTGCCCAACGCTACGCCGGCCCCGGGGTGGGTGCACAGTTCCTGCCACGGGTAGGGCAGGAGGTACTGGTGACCTTCCTGGAAGGTGACATCGACCGCCCGCTGATCGTCGGTACCCTCTACAACGGTCGCGGTGAAGCCGGCACGGCCGCCACCCCGGCCGGCGCGTCGGCGACCAGTGAGCTGGGCGCCTATGCGCAGGCAGGGGATGCCCGCAGTAGTGCGCAGGGCAACCTGGCCGGTGGCCACGCGCCCGCCTGGCATGCGATGGGCGCCGGCGAAGACGCGCACCGCAACCCGGCCGCGCTGTGGGGCATCCAGTCGCGCGAGTGGCACGGCCAAGGGCACTCGCGGTTGCTGTTCGACGACAGCGATGGACAGCTGCGCCTGCAGTTGGCCACGACCCATGCCAGCACCCAGCTCAACCTGGGGCACCTGATCCACCAGGCCGACAACTTCCGCGGCAGCCTGCGGGGCGAAGGCAACGAGCTGCGCACCGATGCCTGGGGAGCCGTGCGCGCCCGCGCCGGCCTGTGGCTCAGCGCGCACCCACGCGCTGCCCGCGCGCCGGCCGGTGAGGCGGTCGCCCCCAGTGCGCTGCTGACCCAGCTCAACGAACTTGGCCGGGTCCAGCACCAGGCCACCAGTGTGCACCGCAGCGTCGCCGTCGCCGCGCACGCCGGCGTGGCGGGCCAGCAGGATGCGCCTGCGCCGCTGGCCAGCCTGCTGCGCAGCACTCGTACCACCGTGACCGGGGACGCGTTCGACAGTGGCCGGGCCGACGCGCCGGCGTACGCCAGCGGTGGCGGACAAGGACGCCTGCCGCACAGCGGCGATGCGACCCTCGGCCTGTCTGGCAGCGACGGCCTGGTACAGGTTGCCGGGCAGAGCCTGCAGTGGGCGGTAGGCGAGGTGCTCAGCGTGGCCAGCGGGCAGGCGTCCGAATGTGTCGTCCAGGGCCAGGCGCGAGTCCACGCCAGCCAGGCCATCGGCGTGCTGGCCGCCACCGTGGGCACGGCGGCCGGCACCACGCTCAGCGTGGTCAGCGGGCAGGGCGAGCTGATCGTACAGGCCCAGGACAACCAGATCCTGCTGCAGGCGCGCAACGCCCTGCGCGCGGCCAGTGCCGGCGGGGCGGTCGAAATGGCCGCGCCCAAGACGGTACATATCGCCACGGCCGGCGGTGCCAGCATCACCCTGGCCGGCGGCAACCTTACCGTGACCTGCCCCGGCAACATCACCGTGCACGCGGGCCAGAAATCCTTCGTTGGCCCCGCGAACCTGACCTATCCGCTGCCCACCATGCCGCGCAGCGAATCCCCCGATGTACTGCCCAGCTTCGCCTTCCGGCTGCAGGACATCCCCGGCCCGCAGGGCATCGCGCTGGCCGGCCAGCCGTGGAAGATCGTGCGCACCCGCCAGAGCGCCAGCGATACGCCGGACAACCTGCATGCGGTGGATGCCGGGCAGTGGGTGGAAGTGCTCAAGGAAGGCAGCGCCGACGACGACGGCAAGGTCGCCCTTGACGACGCCGACTGCAAGACCGTCTGGGACGCCGTGGCGCGGTTCCCCGGGCGCCTGTACCTGGTGCACGGCATCGATGCCATCCCGCTGCAGATGCGCCAGTTCAGCACCGGCCCCGGGGTACGCGAGATCGTCGAGACCCTGGATGCCAACAATTACAGCAAGGACCTGCAGCACCTGCCCGATGCCGATGCGCTGCGCGCCATCCGCCACCGGGTGGAGTACGAGTTCCAGTCCCTGCTGACCACCACGCCCAAGCAGCGCAAGGAGCTCTGAGCCATGGCCGACGGCACCAACACCAGTACGGTTGCGCGCAACGCGCTGACCTGCCAGTCCGGCCAGGTAGGTACCTCCAGCGGTGACTACTACGCGCCGCCGGACCGCCAGTTCGCCCCGGTCCGGCACGGCAACGCGGTGAAGTCCTACACCGATGGGCGCTCGGCCATGCACGCGATGGCCGAGGCGATCCGTGGCGCGAAGAAATTCATCTTCATCGCCGACTGGCAGATGAATTTCGACACGGAGCTGACCGGACGGGGAGAGGCCGGGCACCGCGGTCGCCTGAGCGAGCTGCTGTATGACGCGATCAATGTGCGTGGGGTGGATGTGCGGGTGCTGTTGTATGACAGCATCGAAGCCGCGGCGTACACGCATGAGAACGAAGCACGGACCGCGCTCTACAAAATGCGTGATATGGATACCCCCGGCAATATTGAGGTCGGGCTGCATAACCCGGCGACTGGCCGCGGGGATGCATTCAATATCGCGTTCTCCCATCACCAGAAGATCCTGGTGGTCGACGGGCGCATCGGTTTTGTCGGCGGGCTGGACGTTGCCCACGGTCGATGGGACGACGGCAATTTCGATGTGGTATGCGATCCCGCGCTTCACGTCATCAACGACCACTACAACGGCAGCGTCTTCAAGGCGCGTCCCATGACGGCGGCAGAGTGGGACCTCACGCGCGACGCTGCCGATCCCGAGGTGACCTCCACACGGGTGCGGCCCGGGTTCGCCCCGGCGTACCTGCCCAACATCGCCACGGCGATGGATCTGTTGAAGCGTCAATGGGACAGTGGCGCGGCGCTGGCGGAAATCCTCGACTATGCAGACAAGGCCGGAATTCCCGACGCCGCCGAACATGCCGTGGCGGAGAAGATCAAGAGCCTGGTGATACCCGGTTACAGCACGGCCACCAGCGTCGTTCAGACGTTGGGCAGTCTGCTGGAGAGCATCCAGTCGAATCTTGCCCAGGCGGACCTGAAGTACGACGAGGTGATCACCTCCAGCAACCGCAGCTACGACGAACTTGGAAAAGGAAACGTCAGCGGCGCCGCCGACCATGCACTGCACGCGGCCAAGGCATTCACCAGCATCCAGGCCAATGCGTTCCTGGAAAAGTGGAACGACTTGAAGGCGACCGTGAACTCGGCGACGGAAACCGGTGGCAAGGTCGTCGACCGGTTGGGTGACTACGTCAACGATCCGTCGGAGATTGGAAAGGATGTCAGCGCGGCCAAGAAGGCGGCGCTGGACGCCCTGCAGAAGGCCAAAGATGCCTTCCTTGCGTTCGAGAAGTGGCTGAACGAGCCGATCGACCGCAGCCAGCTGCTGCTCGATGCAGGGCGTCACGCGCGTATGCCGTGGCAGGACGTGCACGCACGCATGGAAGGCCCGGCCGTCTTTGATATATGCCGTAATTTCATGCACCGCTGGAATGCGATGGTGTGGCAGAACCAGCGCGGCGACGAGTGGGCAGGTCGCAAGGTGCGCGATGCGACCAACAGTGGCATCCGGCTGGCGAACCGCATCGGTGCGTCGCTGCCCGAACAGGTGTCGCTGGCTCGCGGCCGCGAGCTCACGCCGCTGTCCGGGGCATGGCTGGACGCGATGGGCGGGCGTCAGGCGCTGTTCGGCGACCTGGCCAGCAAGGGCAGTGCTGGCAACATCGCCGTCCAGATCGTGCGCTCCTCGGGCACTGCACTTCACGCGATGGAAAAGAAAGCCTGTGCGGAGCACGGCCTGGACATGAACGACTGCAGCGGGTTGGCGCCCTATTGGGAGCGCAAGGATCCCATGCATTCCATCCAGGACGCGATGCTCAACTGCATCGAATCAGCCAAGGCGTTCGTCTACATTGAAACCCAGTTCCTGATCTCCGATTGCAAGTTCTCCGACGGCGAGCCGGGCACCCGGCTTGCCATGATCATGGCGGGCGGAAAGCGCGGCACCCCCACCGCCGAACAGCAGAAGAAAACCAAGGTGGCCGATCGTGCCCTGGGTGCTACCCAGGGAGCCGCCGAACGGCTGGGGGCGGGCAATGCGGTGAAATCACTGCGCACCTTCAAGCAGGGCCAGCCATCGGCCGGGCAGAACAAACTGGTGGCCACGCTGGCGTCCCGCATCATCAAGGCGATTACCACCGGGCAGCCCTTCCATGTATACATCACGCTGCCCGTGCACCCGGAGGGCAGCCTGTTCGACGGCGCGGTGCTCAAGCAGCAGTACTGGGTCCAGCAGAGCCTGCTGCGGGGTCGTGAAAGCCTGGTCCGTCAGATCTGTGAGGCGTTGGTGGCGAAGCGTCTCAACATCCGGCGCAACAGCGTCAGCGAGGACGACCTGCGCGCCGAGATGGCACAGGGGGGATGGAAGGACTATCTCACCGTGTTGAATCTGCGCAGCTACGGCGTGCTGAAGGATGTGAACCACGACACTTATCGAAGTGCGCCGATGACCCATGGCGGCAGCAGCGCCAATCCGCCCCTCTATCTGGTCACCGAACAATGCTACGTGCACTCCAAGCTGCTCATCGTTGATGATGCTGTGGCCATCATCGGCAGTGCGAACTGCAATGACCGCAGCCTGCTGGGAACTGGAGATACCGAGATCGCGGCGGTGATCGTGGACGGCGACTCGACCGTGCGTGACCTGGGCAACGGAGCCAAAGTGGTGACGCGTGCGTTTGCACGCGACCTGCGCCTGCGCCTGTGGAAGAAGTTCCTGGGAATGTCCATCGAAGAGGGCGACGTTGTCGGGCGCATTGCCAAAGACAGGGGGTACACCAAGGCGGCAGGTGACAGCTTCCACCCACCTGTTCGGCGGAATACCGAAAGTGCCACGTTCATCGAACAGCCCGCCGCGGGTACGTGCTGGAAGAAAATCCAGGCACTGGCCGATACCAACGCCGCGGCATTTGAGGCGGTCTTCCAGAATGTGCCGCGCAACAGCATGGCGTCCTACCACGATGTCTTCCATGGCTTTGCGACGTCTGGGAAGAATGAAAAGCGTACCAAGACCCTGCGCTACCTGTATGCGCAGCCTTCGGACCTGCAGCCGGCATATATGGACGTGCCAAGTGTGATGGAGGGCGAGGCAACCAAGACGGTTGGCCGCCACAATGTCGCCAAGGCGCTGGCTCGCCTGCGCGACGACGACGGCGCGGTGAAAGGGTTTTGGGTGACCATGCCGCTGGAATGGGGGCATGGCATGAACGACCCCGCAGCCGAGCTGCCCAACGTCTTGATTGCGGCCGTACCAGTGGCCCCGGATCTTTACGGTGACCGAACGCGCCTGGCGTCAGTATCATCACCCGCAAAGGGCACGGAGCAGGTATGAGTGTGAAGCATGGGCTTGCGTTTGCTCTCTGGGGGGTGCTGGGCGTTTGGTCGCTGCAGGCCGGGGCGGCGTGCAACGATCGCACCGATCCCCTCCTGTCACCGGTGTCGGGCGTTGCCTTGAAGTTCAACAACGGTGTCGACGGTCGGGTGAAGCTCCTGGGGGAGCAGGTCCAGGACAATGGCCGCCTGCGCCTTCCCGCTCTGGTGCCTGCCGCTGCGGCGCTGCAGGCTGGCACGTTCGGTCCTTTGGCGGGGCAGGTGGTTTACCTGGAGCCGGATGGCAGATCGGGCCAGCGGGTCTGCCGGCTCGAGCAATGGGAGAGCCGCGTCAACGGGCCGTTGGAACGACCACAACCCAATGGCAAGCCCGGGCTGCGCCGCGATGATGACGGTAAGGTGCGTGCGGTTGCCTATCGTGCCGAGCCCAGGCAGGAGCGCAATCCGATCCTCGCCGGATTGACGCCGCATTACTTCATGACCCGTGTGGATACGTTCGGGTACGACAGCAACGGCCATCTGGTCGAAGCCCGGTTCCACGAAACCGACGGGGGGAACGCCGCAAGCACCCGTTCCAGGCGTCCGGTCATCGCGGACCAACTGGTCTTCTGTGCCCGTTACGACGCCAAGGGACAACTGACGATGGTGGCCGGCGTGGACGAGCAGTTGAGCGCCGTCAAGGGCCTGCAGTGTGAACAGATCAGGGCCGGCGACGTGGCGATGACCACCTACCAGTACCACCCGGATGGCACGCTGCTGGCGAGCCTGCGCACCGCGGGGCCGAAGGCCGCAGGGACGGAAGGCGAAGCCACCCCGGCGCTGGGGCAGGGCAATGCGTGGTATGCCGACGCTGGCCATGCCGACGCACGCACCGACGTGTTGTTCAGCTTCATTCCGGGCACCGGGGTGATCAGTCTTTCCACGGCCGACATGCGCCTCGTGCCCGCCGATGCCCAGCAACTGTTCCAGGAGCGGTCAAGTGAAGCTCAGGCCAAGCTGCGCTACGATTTTCCCGCCAGGCCGGTGCCCCTGTCTGCAATCGATGCCCGGTTCGTGAGCGTGGGCAACTACGCGCGCGTCAGAACGTACCCACACCGCAGCGGTTTGGATATCTCCGAGTTGTTCGATGCCGACAAACGCACGCCACGGCAGCGGCAATGGCGAGGGCTTGATCTGAACCGGCAGGAGATGTTCGATTCAAGCGGCAGGCTGACCCGGGTCATTCACTATGGCGCAGCCCCCCGTGATGCCTACAAGGACGACCTCAGGGGCTATGCGGAACGCGGCGTGCTTCGGCTCACCCCGACCACCTCCGGCTACGCAAGCTACCGTGTGTATGACTACGATGCCAAAGGCAGAGAGAGCCTGGCCTTTGTCTGCTGGCAGCACGATGCCCCGAGTAACAAGCCTCTCCGGCACTTCCCTTGGTGGACGCCCGATCCGGGTCCCAAACGCAGCAGGGAAGAAGCCCTCGCGTATGGCATGAAGAACGTGGCCAATCGCTGCGGTAGGCCGGACGGCACGATGGTGATACAGGGCTTGGCACAGATTGATGCCTACATGGCAAAGACCTACGGCTATGACGTGGACAAGCTCAGCTATGAAGGTCGCTGAGCCTCAAGGCGCGGTGCAGCCGGGGCGTCTATGCGGGCTCGGCGCGCACTTTGATTTTCAAGACGCTTCGGCGACGAAAGGCTGTGCGCTGCCTTGCTTTGGTTGATGCAATATGTGTTTGGAGTGGGCATGAATCATAGGGCGCAGTTGAGGTTGCTGCTGCTGAGTGCGTTCGGCATCTGCGCGTCGCATAAGGCGATTGCGTGCACAGATCGCCTGGATCCACTTGCTTCACCCAATCGGGACGTGGTCTTGAGATTCACGGACGGTCGATCCAGTCCCATAACCCTACGCGAAGCGCGCCTGCTTCCTGATGGCAAGGTCTCAACGCCTCGTGTGTCGCCACCTGTGGGAGAGATTCAGGCAGGCAAGTTTGATCACTGGGGTGGAGACGTCGTGTTCATGGAGAACGATGGGCACGGAGGGCGGCGGGTGTGCCGCGTAGAGTCCTGGAAGAGTCGGGTCTTCGATGCGGTCGTGCGAGACAGCAGAGGGGGTGGCCCGGTTCCGCTTGTCGGCAGCAGTGGAGAGATACGTACTGTCCCGTACACATCAACACCGGCCCAGGAGCGCAACGCAATCTTGGCGAAAGTGTTGCCGTACTACTATCTGGATTCTGCGATGGCGTATTACTACGACCATGGCGGGCATCTGGTCGAGGTTGGAAGGTACGGCTCTGCTGAAATGCGTGAGACGAGCAACAGGAATTCCGCTCAGGACGTGACACGGCGGGTGCTGTACTGTTTCACCTACCGGGATGACAATCTGGAACTTGCCGCTGAATTCCCCAAGAGCGGTCCAGGTACGCCCGCAGGTTTCGCATGCGATCAACTGCGTCGCGCTGGCGTATCCTATGACTCGTATCGATACAACGCAGATGGAACGCTTTCAGCACAGCTGCGGCACTACAGAATCAACGCTCAAGATGGCAATGGCCTGCCCCGGCAGTTCCGGACCGCCAACCAAGCGGGGAGTGGCACAAAATGGCTGCGCGGTTTGGGCAAAGGTGAAAGGGCCAGCGTGGCCTTCAGGTTCAGTGCGGCAAACACATTGACGCATTTGCAGACTACGGACCCGAATGTTTTCAAGGGTGATGCGCAAGCGCTGTACGCTGAGCGCGCGCAGGACGATGGGGTTGTTACACGTTACAGTTTTCCCGTTCACCCGGTGCCGCTTTCGCTCGTCGGCAATGATTTTGCCGGGCTTGACCGCTACCCGCGAATCAGAAGCTACAGGCACCGTGACGGAAGCGAGATATCGGAACTATTCGATGCTGGCGCGCACACGCCTCGCCAGCGTCAGTGGCGAGGAGTGGATCTGAGCCGGCAGGAGATGTACGGTGCAGATGGCAAGCTCACCCGTGTGATCCAGTTTGATCGTCAGGGACTGGAGGACGGTCGAGACGCCCTCAAGGTGTATGTGGAATCGGGTGTTCTCGCGGTGACGCCGACCACGATCGGTCCGTCCAGCTATCGTGTTTATGACTACAACGCGCAGGGGAAAGAGAGCCTGGTCTTCGTGTGCTGGGAATACGATGTGCGCGACGGCAGACCCTCCGAGCACTTTCCCTGGTGGACGCCTGATCCCCAGCCGAGGGGCGACAGGCACGTCAGACGTTTTGGGAAAGGCCACTACGCCCACGAATGCGGCACTCCAGACGGGACAATGCTGGTCAAGGGGTACTACCGCATCAAGGAGTACATGGCAGTCACCTACGGCTATGACGCGGAGAAGCTCACCTATGACGAAGGTCGATAATGCACAGAGACCCAAAGAAGGTTGCTGGGCGAGTCTGACATGATGCCCAATGCCGATGCCGTTCAATCCGCTGGGCTTGGTCCCCGCCCCAGGGGGTAAAGATGGAGACTACATCCGTTACCTCGGAAGGAATCCCATGGCCAGCGATGTAACCATGCCCCCGGGTCGCCCGAATGGCTTGGCAGAAGGTTCCGTCCGCGCGCCCCTCAGCGCACCACGTTTCCCACGCCTGACCATCTGTTCACTGGCATTGGCCGTGCCCGGCCTGCTGCTTGTAGCGGGTCTGGTCATTGCGGCGTTCGCTGTGGAGTGGGGTGCCATCAACGAACGCGGTGTGGATGCCCTGGTGGTGGTACTGCTTTCATTGCTCGCGCTGTTTCCCATGGGTGCGCTGCTGGCTGTCGTCAGCCTGTTCCTGCGTCGGCAGTCCTGGCGCTCGTCAGGGTCGGCGCTGGTGCTGCACCTGCTGGGTCTGGCCATCCTGTGTGTTTCAGCCTATGTGATCGTATCAGCGTTGGCGGCAGCTGCGGTTGACGCGGTGCAAGCCACACTGAGTGATCTGATGGCGATACTTGCGATGCTATCTGGTAGCTAGCGCACCGGTGGCGCCACTGACGCATTTCCTGCGGCTGGTGCGAGGGATCATTCGGCAGGCCTGGCGCTCTGCAAGGCTGGGGCTGAACCTGTCGGGACGGGGGCCATGTTGTATGTTGCCTACATGATCGTTGCCGTCTTGGCCGCTGCAGCGGTTGGCGCGACACAGCCTTTGGTGGGGTGATGGTGCTGCTGATGATGATCTTCTCCACGTACTCCCTGAGGCGTGGGCAGGCGGCACGGCAAGGGGGCTTGCTGCGACATGGCCGTATCTGCGGGACCCGTGAGGACAGCGTAGGAAGATCAGCGTTCGACGAAGGCCCGCCAGGTGCGCGGCTGACGCGTGAAGGCGGCTTCCCCTAGAATGAATGCCGAAACACATTTGCAGGAAGACCTCGACATGGACAGCCAGGAAGCGGCACACAGCATGTTGCCCCCGTCCCGCAGCGACGGCATGGATCACGGGCTCGCCGATATCGCGAGCCGGACCGCACTGGTGCTGGAAACCAACAACTTGCGCGGAGGCGATGCCGCGGTGGAGGCACTGGGCAGCCTGCAACGGTTGATCGCCCGGCTCAACCAGCAGAGCGTTTCCCCGCGTGCGTTCGCGCAGTGGATCATCACCCACGATGGGCTCGATCTGGAGGCCCGCCAGGCGTTGTGCCTGCTGGCCGGGCGACCGCTGGATTTCGTTGAGATCGACACGCGCACCGGCTACTACGAGGCCAAGAACGTCGGCTTTGATCATGTCGACGGCGTGCGTTGCCAGTATGTGGTCTTTGCCGATGCCGATTGCCTGCCTTGCAACGACTGGCTGGAGCAGCTGTTGACGCCGTTTGCCCAGTCCGACGCGCCTGTCGCGGTCGCCGGGCGCACCAGTTATGCAGCCACTGTCACGGGCACTGCCTTGACTGCGATCGACTTCATGTATTTCCCCAGCCCGTTGCGCGACGGCGCGACGCGCAATTTCTATGCGAACAACGTGGCGTTCCGCCATGAAGTCTTTGAACACCACCGCTACGAGCCCCTCGACGGCGTCTACCGGGCCCATTGCCAGGTCATGGGGCTGCGCATGCAGGCTGCGGGCGTTGCGGTGGCCTACGCGCCGCGCGCGCACACCGAGCACCGACTGCCCGACAGCCGGCGGGAAGTGGTCGAGCTGCGGTGGTTGCGCGGCGGCGACAGCGTCGACCTGACCCCGCACCTGATTCGCGCCTACCTGCCGGACCGGCTGCAGTGGTTGGCGCGCAGCGGTCCGCTCGGGCCGTTGCTGGTCATGGCCGGGCGCCTGCGCTACAGCCTGGCGGCGCTCAATCACCAGGATCTGCCAGCGTTGCGTGGCATGCGCCGGGTTGCTGCCGCGGCCCTGGTGTTGGGCATGTCGTTGCTCGATACCGCCGGCGCCGTGGTCCGCGGGTGCGGCATCTCCGCCGGTCGTGCCGCTGCCCAGCACGGGCACGCCTTGTCCTACCACCGCACGCTGGAATGAGCCGCGCGGTGCGATGGCACCGGCGGCAGGCTTCGCTGCCAAGGGAATCCCGCATGAAACATGGTTTGATCGGCCCGTTTGGGTGTGCATTGGTATGCCTGGCCTGGCTGGTATCGGGCAGCCAGGCGCACGCTGCCGCGTTCAACGGACGGGGCGTGTTTCACTTCGCCTCGGCCGGTGACTGTCCGGCACCTTCGCAGGCGGTGGCCAGCACGTGCCACCGCATTGCCCTGGACGTTGCCGACGCGCATGCCCGCGTAGACTCTGCCACCCACACTATCGTGATCGACGCCGATGCCGGCCACGACCGAAAGACCGTGATCGCCGACGTGCTGCTGCACGGCAGCGGCGTGGCCGCTGATGGCCAGCGCGTGCCGCTGAGCCTGCACGTGCTGCTGCGACGCTCGGGAAACACCTGGAAACCCGACACCTACGTGCACGCCCCGGTGCGCGGCACGTTTACCGCGATCGAACTTGAGCCCTACCAGATCGGCGTCCGTGATGGCGCCGGCGTGCGCGTGCTGCTTACCGCCGGGCAAGCCCGCAAGGCCCTTGCCGAGCCCTCGCTTGCGGCGCGGGTTGCCGGCTACTTCGTCCGGGTGCGTCCCAGCGACGCCAACAACCCGGGTACCAATGACATCACCGTCTCCCTCGGCATGGGTCGGCTGTCCAAACCCTTGCTGCGCGCCGGCTTCACTGCCGATCAGCCCGGCACGGTACCGTTGGATGTGGTGCTGGCCAGTGGAACCTGGAACCTGAGGTTGCAGGCGCTGAGCAGTCAGGTACCGGTCTGGGCCGTACAGCGCCAGCTGTTCGTGTTCGGGCTGGACGCCAGCCCGCTGCTCTCGGGCGTACGCCAGCGCGGGTTCAACAAGCGCGACACCTTGGAACTGGGGGCGGTCAACGGCACGGGATATCTGCGCTTCAACGGTGTCGAAGAGCGCTTCCCGGCGGCAGCCTCGGCAGGTGCGGCGTTCATGCGCGAGAGTTTCATCGGCCTGATCCTTGCCTGGCATCGCCGCCTGCCGGCGACCCCGTCCGCCGCGCGACCTGCCCCATGAGCGTTGTCCAGCAGGATGCCGAGGTGGTGGATTTCAGCTGTCTGGCCACGCCCATCGCGCGTGGCCTGCGCGGGCTGCAGGCGCGCTGGGTGGACCGGATCAAACGTGCGGCGCTGGTCCGGCTTCACCGTAGTCGGCGCGGCGAACGGCTGCTGCTGCGCATGTATCTGGTCGGCGAAGACGCCACCGAGCGTGCGTTGCTGGACGAGCTGATGCCGCAATCGCCGGAATGGCTTGATCGCCAGATCGAACGGCATCTGGCCGATGAGCGTCGGCATGTGGCGCTGTTTGCCGATGCCTTGCGGCGGGCTGGCGATGATGGCATCGGCCGCATGGAGCCGGACTGGCTCAGCCGGCGCAAGATCCAGCGCTGGCGACGCCTCTCGCATGCGTATGCAGGGCACTTCAGCCACGGGTTGCTGGTGCCTGCCTTCGCCACGGGGTTGTGTGCCGAGCAGATGGCCGAACGCGTGCTGGCCCGCCACTGTGATGTGATCGGTGCCGACCATGCGATGTACCCGTTGCTGTCGCAGGTGCTGAGCGACGAAAAGGCGCATGTGCGCGTGTGCGGGAACACCCTGCGGCGGCTGGTGGCACCCGATGAAGTGCCGGCTCTGGCGCAGCTGCTGAAGGACATCCGTGCAGTTGACGCCGGCTTCGGCGTGACCGGGGCGCTGGCGATGTACGTTGCCGGCTGGGTGTTTGGCGGCCTGCGGGGCACCGGTGCGGCCGGCCGATGAGTCCCCGCATCCTTTACCTCGCCACTGCCGATGCGCGTGGCCATCTGATGCGTGCGCAGTTGTTGGTGCATGCGTTGCGTGACGCAGGCGCCAGCGTCGAGGTGCTCACCACGTCAGTGCAGGGCCAGCAGTTTCTGCTGCGCTTCGGTATACAGGCGCAGGTGCTGTCTGTGCACTATGCGGTCCAGTTCGATGACCGGCAGAACATGCTGCGCACGGCGACCAACCGCAACGTCGCGCACTACCTGTTCCGGCCGGGGCGCATGCTGCGCGACATCGGGCGCCTGCAACGCCGATTGCGGGCTGCTGACTTGGTCATCAACGATTCCTTCCATCCCGCGCTGTTGCACATGGGCATGCTGCCCGGCTGGCGACGCAAGGTGGTGCATGTTTACGGCGCCAGCCTCAAGGCTGCGTTGATCGGTAATTTTTCCGGGGTGGGGCCGCGCCTGTTCGGGCGCATGTTTGGCTGGGTCGTGCACCGCCAGTTGCACCTGGCACGGGCCTGCATCGAGCACGATTTCGCCTGTGAGATCGACGACGCCGCAGCACCCGCCCTGCATCGCCTGCCAACTCCGGTCGCCTTGGCCGAGGCGACACCGGCGCAGGCCACGGGCGGTGCGGCGGTGTACCTCAACCCGCATTTCAGCGACCCCGGCTTGGCCGATGCGCTGAGCGCGGGCCTGGCCGATGCAGGCCTCGCGGCGCATCGGGTGGGGGAGGGCTACGCCGGGCGCGACGGGTGGATCGCCGTTGATCCGGACTGGGCCCACCACGCGGCGCATGCACAGCTGATCGTCTCTGCGCCGGGAATGGCCGCGCTGTCGATCGCGCTCGTCTACCAGCGTCCGATCCTCCTGGTCCTCAGCGACCAGCCCGAACAGGCAAGCAACGCGGCACGTGCGGCCCAGCTCAAGCTCCTGCACCAGGTGGTGGTATGGAATGGCGATGCAGGTCAGTTCCAGCGTGAGGTGGCGCAGGCGGCGGCACGGCTGTGTGCTGCGGCCACACCGGATCCCGCTGCCGCGGACGGCCGGCGCCGCGCCCAGACCCGGATCGATGCATGGGTCAGCCGTCTGCTTGCCCTGGGACGGCATTGAACGTGTCGCCTGTCGCCGCTCGTCCCCTTGCAGCCACGCAACAATGGCCGCTGCGCCCCAACGTGCGCCAGGCGCTGGTGGCGCTGCTGGGGCTGGTGGCTGGCCTGGCGGTGTTCATCGCGTTGCAGCGTGTCGTGGTGCCTCGGTATGTCTGGGTTACCTGGCTGGACGAGCAGATCCCGTTTATTGCGCCGTCCTGGTGGCTGTATGCGGCGTTCTTTCCATTTGTCGTCCTGGCCGCGGCCTATGCCAGCGCGGAACGGTTCCGCCGTTTCAGCAGTGCCACCTGCTTGGCCTTCGGTGTAGCCCTGGTGTACTTCTGGCTGTTCCCCGAACATGTGCCCAGGCCCGATCCCGGCACGATCGACAATGCCTTTCTCCAGCAGCGCCTGGCCCGCCTGTGGCAGCTGGATCTTCCCTCCAACGGGTGCCCCAGCCTGCATGTCGCAGTGACGTGCCTGGCCTGTGCGGCGCTCTGGAACCGCCCCGGCAGGTGGGGGATCGGTCTTGCCGGACTGCTGATCTGCCTGTCGACCCTGACACTCAAACAGCACACCGCAATCGACGTCGCCGCCGGCGCACTGCTGGCCCTGGCCTGTACGCTGGCCACTTACCGACAAGGACGCGCTGCCCATGTGCCCGCCTAGATCACGTGCCGGCGACAATGCGGCGCTGAATCGCTTTGCCCCTGACCCCAGCCTGTTCGTCGTCAACCCGTGGACCGGCCTGCTGGCCCTGCTGGGCGACTGGGCATTGATCGTGGCGGCATTCGTGATGGCCATCGTGGTGTCGCATCCGCTGACCTACCTGCTGGCGGCGCTGGTCATCGCCCGCAGCCAGCTCGCGCTCGCGGTGATCATGCATGAGAGCGCCCACGGGCTGCTGGTGCCCCGGCAGCGCTGGAACGACCTGGTTGGCCAGTGGGCGGCCGCCGGACCCCTGTTCATTTCGCTGCAGACTTACCGCGCCGGGCACCTCAAGCACCACCTGCACCCCATGCGGCATGACGACCCGGTGGCAGCGGTGTTCGGTCTGGGCGACTACCCGCAGCCACGGGGCACGGTGGCCATGCGACTGCTGGCCGATCTGTGCGGCGTGGGCTACCTCATCAGTGCGTTCAAACTGGTACGCGGGGACTACAGCGCGAGCATGCCCACGGTTGAGAAGTCGCGCCGGACCGTGGCGTGGGAAGCGGCGTCCATGTTGATCAGCAACGGGTTTCTATTCGGTCTGCTTGCCTGGTCAGGGCATCCGTGGCTCTACTTTGGCCTGTGGTTGCTGCCCGCGATCACCCTGCTTCCCTTCATGGGGCGTGTCAGGGCGATCATGGAACACGCCGGGCTACCGGCCTGCGACGATCAGAGCCGCAACGCGCGCAGCATCGTGCGCCGGAACTGGCAGACCTTTGTGTTCGGCCCGCACGCGGTCCATTACCACATCGAACACCACCTCTACGTGCGCATGCCCTTCTACCATCTGCACCGCGTCCATGCCGACCTGGTGGCGCAACGGTTGATTTCCGGCGAAAACCTTCATGACGGTTACATCGGGGTGCTGCGCAGCGTCACGCGCACGGCGCCCGATACGCCGCCCCTCTGATCCAGCCGCGATGCGCGCTGCCCGGCCGACGCACCTTCACAGGCTGCGCCCGACGCGGGAGGCAGCATGCAGGCTCTGCTCCTGCCCGGATGCCTGCGATGCCCGTCCTGGTCCCGCCCGGTCACCTCCGTCTGGCCTGCGTGTCGGCCGTGTTGCTGCTCGCCGCCTGCCACCCCGCGCCGCCTGAAGCCCTTGGCACCCTCGAATGGGACCGCATCACCGTACCGGCGCCCGCCGCGGAGACCATCGTCGCGGTCGCGGTGGTAGAGGGGCAGCATGTACCCGCCGGCGCCCCCTTGCTGCAACTGGACGCCACCCGCACCGCCGCGCAGCTGGCCGCATTGCAGGCGCAGTCGCAACGCGCCGGACAGGCGCTTGAGGAACTCGAGCACGGCCCGCGGGTGGAAGACATCGCCCAGGCCCGGGCCAATCTGGCCGCCGCGCGCGCACAGGCCGCGGACGCATCGGCGTACTACGCCCGCCTGCAGCCCCTGGGGCGGCAGCGCCTGGTGGCGGCGGCCGACGTCGACCGCGCCCGCGCCGCCGCCGGCAATGCAACGGGCGTGGTGCAGGCCGCCGAACAGGCGTTGCTGGCGCTGCAGCGCGGCACCCGCGCCGAACAGGTCGCCCAGGGCGCCGCGTCGCTGCAGGCCGCGCAGGCCCAGCAGGCCGAACAGGCGGTCACGCTGGGCAAGCTGGCACTGGTGGCACCGCGCGCCGGGGTGATCGACGCGCTGCCGTACCGGTTGGGGGACCAGGCGCCGGTGGGCGCGCCGCTGGCCGTGCTGCTGGTGGGTGACCATCCGTATGCGCGGGTGTACCTGCCCTCGGCGCTGCGCCCATCGGTGGTGGTGGGGCAGGCGGCCCACGTTTACCTGCAGGGGCGCGACGGCGCCCTGACCGGTCGGGTGCGGGCGGTGCGCAGCGACCCGGTGTTCACCCCGTACTACGCGCTCACCGGTGAGGACGCGGCGCGGCTGAGCTACCTGGCCGAGATCGAGCTGGTCGGTACAGACACCGCCGCGTTGGCCCGGTTGCCCGCCGGGGTGCCGGTGCGGGTGACGTTCTGATGGTCCCGACGGTGCCGACAGATCCCGCTGCGGCCGTACTGCCCGAACCGGCGGGGGCAGGTGGGGAGCCACTGGCCATCCGCGCGCGCGGGCTGACCAAGCGCTTCGGTGACCTGGTGGCCGTCGACCACGTCGATCTCAGCGTGCCGCGCGCGAACGTCTACGGCTTCCTTGGTCCCAACGGTTCGGGAAAATCCACCACCATCCGCATGCTGTGCGGCCTGCTCACCCCCAGCGAGGGCGACATCGAGGTGCTCGGCCTGCGCATTCCGGAGCAGGCCGAAGCGCTGCGCAGGCGCATCGGCTACATGACCCAGCGCTTCTCGCTGTTCGACGACCTGACTGTCCGCGAGAACCTGGAGTTTCTTGCCGCCGTGCAGGACATCCCGCGCGCTGCCGCGCGCCAGCGCATCGACGCGCTGGTGGCGCAGTACCACTTCCAGGACCGCCAGAAGCAGCTGGCCGGCACCCTCAGCGGCGGCCAGAAGCAGCGCCTGGCGCTGGCCGGGGCGGTGATCCAGCAGCCCGAACTGCTGTTCCTGGACGAGCCCACCAGCGCGGTGGATCCGGAGTCGCGCCGCGATTTCTGGGAGAAACTGTTCGACCTGGCTGATGCCGGCACCACGCTGCTGGTCTCCACCCACTACATGGACGAGGCCGAGCGCTGCCACCGCCTGGCCATTCTGGACCAGGGCGCACTGGTCGCCGACGGCAGCCCGGCCGAGCTGACCGCCGCGCTGCGGGGGCGCACTTTGGAGGTGGCCGCGCAGCAGCCGCGCCAGGCGCAGCGCCTGCTGGCCGACCTGCCTGGCGTGCTCAGCGTGGCCCAGATCGGCAACACCCTGCGCGTGCTGCTGGCGCACGCCGGCGAAGGTGAGGACCGCATCCGCCAGGCGCTGCGCGCCGGCGGACAGACTGCCGAGGTCGTGCAGGCGGCGGCCAACCTGGAAGATGTGTTCGTGTCGGCGACGCGCGGACGCGACAGCGCTTCGGCGCAGAGCACGTCGCCATGAGCCTGCGCCGGCTGTGGGCGATCGTGCTGAAGGAGCTGCGCCAGATGCGCCGCGACCGCATCACCTTGGCCATGATCGTGGGCATCCCGGTGATGCAGCTGGTGTTGTTCGGCTATGCCATCAATCTCAATCTGCGGCATCTCGACACCGGCGTGGCCGATCAGGCCGGAACCTCGGCCTCGCGTGCCCTGCTGATGGACATGGTAGCCACGGGGGTGATCCACCCGATCCTGCGCGTGGATACGCCCGAGCAGCTGGTGCAGGCGCTGCGCGAGGGGCGCATCAGCATCGGGGTGGTGGTGCCACCGGATTTCGAACGCCGCCGTTTTGAAGGTCGCGAAGCCGTCCAGGTGATGGTGGACGGCAGCGACACCGTGGTGCAGAGCGCGGCAGTGCAGCTGGCGCAGGTTCCGTTGAGCACCCAGCCGGTGGGCAACGACCGGCCGCTGCGCAGCGGCGCGGTGGCCAGTGCCGGGCAGATCAGCGTGGTGGCGTTCTACAACCCGCAGCGGCGCTCGGCGATCAACATCGTGCCGGGGCTGATCGGCATCATCCTGACCATGACCATGGTGATGTTCACCGCCGTGGCGATCGTGCGCGAACGCGAGCGCGGCAACATGGAACTGCTGATCGCCACGCCATTGACCCGCAGCGAGTTGATGATCGGCAAGGTGCTGCCGTATGCGGCGATCGGACTGGTGCAGACCACCCTGGTGCTGCTGCTGGGCATGTGGCTGTTCGACGTGCCGGTGCGTGGCAGCGTGCTGGACGTGTACCTGGTGGCGATGCTGCTGATCACCGCCAACCTGTCGCTGGGGCTGTTGATCTCGACCAAGGCGCAGTCGCAGTTCCAGGCCATGCAGATGACGATGTTCGTGTTCCTGCCGTCGATCCTGCTGTCCGGCTTCATGTTCCCCTTCGCGGGGATGCCCAGGGTCGTGCAGTGGCTGGCCGAGGTGCTGCCGCTGACCCATTTCCTGCGGCTGGTGCGCGGCATCATGCTGCGGGGCGCGCGCTGGTGGGAGCTGTGGCCGGAGGTGCTGGCACTGCTGGCCTTCATCGCGGTGATGATGACCCTGGCGATCCTGCGGTTCCGCAAGCGGCTGGATTAGGGGCGACCTACCGTCGGCACGCCCCCAATCGGTCGGCACGCCCTTACGCCGTCACCATCCGCGCACGCAGCGAATTGCTGTACGCCTCGGTGATCACCACGTCGACGAACTGCCCCACCAGGCGCGGGTGGCCGGGGAAGTTCACCGAGCGCATGTTCTCGGTCTTGCCGGTCAGCTCGTTCGGATCGCGCTTGGACGGACCTTCCACCAGCACGGTCTGCACGGTGCCGACCATCTTCGCCGAGATGCCGGCGGCATGTTCGTTGATCCGCGCCTGCAGGCGCGACAGGCGGGCGTGCTTCTCGGCGTCGCTAATGGTGTCTTCCAGGTCGGCCGCGGGCGTGCCCGGGCGGCGCGAATAGATGAAGGAGAAGCTGTGGTCGAAGCCGATGTCCTCGATCAGCTTCATGGTCTTCTCGAAATCCTCGTCGGTCTCGCCGGGGAAACCGACGATGAAGTCCGAGCTGATCGAGATGTCCGGGCGCACCGCGCGCAGCTTGCGGATCTTGGCCTTGAATTCCAGCGCGGTGTAGCCGCGCTTCATCGCCGACAGCACCCGGTCGCTGCCGGCCTGCACCGGCAGGTGCAGGAAGTTGGCCAGCTGCGGCACGTCGCGGTAGGCATCCACCAGCGAGTCGCTGAACTCCAGCGGGTGCGAGGTGGTGAAGCGGATCCGGCCGACCCCGTCGATCTCGGCGATGGTGCGGATCAGCAGGCCGAGATCGGCGAACTCTCCCTCCCCGTATGGCCCGCGGTAGGCGTTGACGTTCTGGCCGAGCAGGTTGATCTCGCGCACGCCCTGGGCGGCCAGCTGGGCCACTTCCACCACCACGTCCTCGAACGGACGGCTCACTTCGGTGCCACGGGTGTAGGGCACCACGCAGAACGAGCAGTACTTGGAGCAGCCTTCCATGATCGACACGAACGCCGAGCCACCGTCGGCGCGCGGCTCGGGCAGGCGGTCGAACTTCTCGATTTCCGGGAAGCTGATGTCCACCTGCGACTTGCCCGATTCGCGCCGCTGCCGGATCAGTTCGGGCAGGCGGTGCAGGGTCTGCGGGCCGAACACCAGGTCCACGTGCGGGGCGCGCTTGATGATCGCCTCGCCTTCCTGCGAAGCCACGCAGCCGCCCACGCCGATGATCACGCCACGGCCGTTGTTCTTCAGCGCCTTCCAGTAGCCCAACTGGCTGAACACCTTCTCCTGCGCCTTTTCGCGGATCGAGCAGGTGTTCATCAACAGCACGTCGGCCTCGGCCGGGTCGTCGGTGAGCTCCAGCCCTTCGGCGGCGGCGAGCACGTCGGCCATCTTGGACGAGTCGTACTCGTTCATCTGGCACCCGTGGGTCTTGATATAGAGCTTGCCGCGCACCGGGCCGTCCACCTTCGGCCGGGTGCCGGGCAGGGGAATCAGGTCGGGGCGGGGCGAATCGGGCGAAACGGAGGCAGGCAGGGCGGAGCCGGCCGAAGTCGGCGCGGTCGAAGCTGGCGTCCCGGTCATGGCGCTTATTCCAGTCGGGTGGGCGGGCAGGCAGCCGGGAAGGCTGCCGGGAAGCCGCCCATTGTAGCGGTGAAGGGGGGAGGGCGCCGGGCGCCCGGGCCGGGCGCGGATGTGACGGCCGTCGGGGTTGGGAGCGACGGTCCGTCAGTGGCGCGTCAAAGACTTGGCAACGCTCCGTTAACTTGGGACACTCGCCGCCATGAAGGGGATCTTGGGGATCGCTGCGCTGGCCTTGGCTGCGCTGACCGCTTTGCCGGCCAGTGCGGGCACCCTGTACAAGTGCGTCGGGGCCGACAACATCCCCAGCTACGTCAGCAAGCGGGTCTCGGGCGCGTCCTGCAGCGTGGTCAGCAGTTACCGGCCCGACCGGGGCGCCGCCCGCCGGTATGTGCCGCCGGCGCCGGCGCCGGCCCCGGCCGCCGCGGCGGTCGTTGCGACACCTGCCCCCAGTCCGGCCGCCGCCGATCGCGCCAGCACCGGCACCGCAGTGACGGCCAGCGCCCCGGCCCAGCCGGCCACCGTGCTGAGCGCCCCGGCGGCGCCCGCCGCGCGGCCCAATAAGGCCGGTCGCGTGGTCAACGGCCAGGTCTATTCCTACATGAAAGACGGGGTGCGCCACTACACCAGCGCCCGTCCCACCCAGCTGGCCAGCCTTGGCCAGGTGCGCACCATCCACTACAGCTTCATTGAACGCTGCTACGCCTGCGGCGCCAACCCGGGGGTCAACTTCGGTTCGGTCCGGCTCAACACCACGGCCTTCCAGACCGAGATCGCCGCTGCTGCGCGCGAGTTCGGGGTCGAAGAGGCGGTGGTGCGGGCGATCATCCATGCCGAATCGGCCTACAACCCGACCGCGCTCAGCCGTGCCGGCGCCCAGGGCCTGATGCAGTTGATGCCGCCCACCGCGCGGCGTTTCGGCGTCACCGATTCCTATGACGCAGCGCAGAACATCCGCGGCGGCGTGCAGTACCTGTCGTGGCTGCTCAAGCGCTTCAATGGCAACCTCACCCTGGCTGCGGCCGGGTACAACGCCGGCGAAGGCGCGGTGGATCGCCATGGTGGCGTCCCGCCTTACAGCGAAACCCAGTACTACGTGAAGCGGGTGGCCCAGTTGGCCGATCGCTACCGCGGTGCGCAGGCCACCACCCAATGAAGCACCGCGCCCATGGCGCTGGCGGGCCTTCATGGCGTAATGTCCTGCAGTAATGTCGTTCCGTAGTACCGCGTTGTGTGGCCGACTTCGGTTCAGCTACACTCGCGGCAGATTCAATGTGGACTGGCCCCCACCGGTCCACTGGCAGCCTCAAGCTACCTAAATCAATATCGGAGTGCCGGATGGCCAACGATGGGGTAAACGATCCAGTCAACACCGGACGTCGACGATTTCTTTCAGCAACCACCGCGGTGGTCGGAGCAGTCGGCGTCGGATTTGCAGCGGTACCGTTCATCAAGTCCTGGAATCCCAGTGCCCGCGCCAAATTGGCCGGTGCCCCTGTGATTGCCGATATCAGCGCCCTGCAGGAAGGCCAGCGACTGGTCATGGAGTGGCGTGGACAGCCGATCTGGATCGTCAAGCGTTCCAAGGCCATCCTGGAGGCCCTGCATGGCCTGGATGATCGCCTGAAGGATCCCGAATCCGGCGAGAAGGACCAGCAGCCCGAGTACGTGCTCAAGCAGAACCCGGAGTTCCGCTCGATCAAATCCGATGTCTCGGTGCTGGTCGGGCTGTGTACCCACCTGGGCTGCTCGCCTGAAATGGTCGCCGAGATCCGTCCCGAGCCGTACGACCCGCAGTGGAAGGGCGGTTACTTCTGCCCATGCCACAAGTCGCGCTTCGACATGTCCGGTCGTGTGTTCAAGGATGTTCCGGCACCGATCAACCTGCTGGTGCCGCCGCACCATTATCAGGACGACAACACCATCATCATCGGCGTTGACCCGCAGGGGGCGGCTTGATCATGGCCAACATCCTTACCCGCACCGCCACCGGCGTCGCCGACTGGGTCAATGCCCGCGCACCGGGCCTGATGCCGGTGTACCGCAAACATGTGAGCGAGTACTACGCGCCGAAGAACTTCAACATCTGGTACTACTTCGGCTCGTTGGCGCTGTTGATCCTGGTCAACCAGATCGTGACCGGCATCTTCCTCACGATGCATTACAAAACGAACGCCGCCGAAGCGTTCGCCTCCATCGAATACATCATGCGTGACGTGGAGTGGGGCTGGCTGATCCGCTACATGCACTCCACCGGGGCCTCGCTGTTCTTCATCGTGGTCTACCTGCACATGTTCCGCGGGCTGCTGTACGGCAGTTACCAGAAGCCGCGCGAACTGGTGTGGATCCTGGGCATGCTGATCTACCTGGTGCTGATGGCCGAAGCCTTCATGGGCTACGTGCTGCCCTGGGGCCAGATGTCGTTCTGGGGCGCCAAGGTGATCATCTCGCTGTTCGGCGCGATCCCGGTGATCGGGACCGGCCTGACCGAGTGGATCATGGGCGACTACCTGCCCAGCGACGCCACCCTCAACCGCTTCTTCGCCCTGCACGTGATCGCCCTGCCGCTGGTGCTGTTGCTGCTGGTGGTGCTGCATCTGGGCGCGCTGCACGAGGTGGGTTCCAACAATCCCGACGGCGTGGAAATCAAGAAGGGCCCCAAGGGCAACCGCTGGTCGGCCACCGCGCCTACCGATGGCATTCCGTTCCATCCGTATTACACGCTCAAGGATGGCGTCGGTGCCGGCTTCCTGTTGATCATCGCCGCCTTCATCATCTTCTTCGCGCCGGCCTTCGGGGGCCTGTTCCTGGAACACGACAACTTCACCGAGGCCAACCGCCTGGTCACGCCGGAGCACATCAAGCCGGTCTGGTACTACACCCCGTACTACGCGATGTTGCGGGTGGTGCCCAACAAGCTGGGCGGCGTGCTGGTGATGTTCTCGGCCATCGCGATCCTGTTCCTGGTGCCGTGGCTGGACCGCGCGCGGGTCAAGTCCTACCGCTACCGTGGCTGGTTGTCGCGGGTGCTGCTGGGCGTGTTCGCGGTGTGCTTCGTGTGGCTGGGCGTGATCGGCTCGGGTCCTGGCACCGATGCCCATGAAACCTACGTGGGCCGCGTGCTGACCTTCCTGTACTTCGCCTTCTTCATCACCATGCCGCTATGGACCAGGCTGGACAGGACCAAACCGGTACCGGATCGGGTGACCACGCATGACTGACCACTGGATTGTCCGGCTGGCCTGCGCGGCCGCCCTGATGTTGAGCAGCGCCATCGCCGGTGCCGCCGAGGGCGGCAAGACCCTGCAGGCCGGCAACGACCTCAGCGACCGCGCGTCGCTGCAGCGTGGCGCGCAGCTGTACATGAACTACTGCTCGGGCTGCCATGCGCTGAAGTACCTGCGCTATTCGCGTATGGCCGCCGATCTCGGGTTGAGCGAGGACGAGGTGATGAACAACCTCAACTTCACCGGCACCCCGATCGGCGAGCCGATCCCGGTGAGCATGCCCAAGGCGCAGGCCGAAAAGTGGTTCGGCAAGATGCCGCCGGACCTGAGCCTGATTGCCCGGGTGCGCGGCAGCGACTGGGTGTACACCTACCTAAAGTCGTTCTACGTGGATCCGTCGCGGCCCTTGGGCTGGAACAACAGCCTCTTCCCGAACGCGTCCATGCCCAACCCGTTGTGGGAAATGCAGGGCCTGCAGCACGCGGTGCACGGCAAGGCGGAAAGCCCGGGCGCCGACCCGCCGGTGATCGGCCTGAAGATCGCGCAGCCGGGCAACGTGGATGCACAGCAGTACGACCAGACGGTGCGCGACATCACCAACTTCCTGGAATACGCCGGTGAGCCGGCGGCACTCAAGCGCCAGAAGCTGGGCGTCTGGGTGATCCTGTTCCTGGCCCTGCTGACGTTCCTTGCCTACTTGCTCAAGAAGGAATACTGGAAGGACGTGCACTGAGCCTCCAGGCGCCACCGAGCGTGGATCGGCCCCGGCAGGGGTCGATCGGCCTATTGGCTTTTGTGATGGGCAGTTGCACACTCGGGTACTGTGACGACCGCTGGCAGTGGGCTGGCGGCGCCGATACGACCGGCGGTTACCGGACGTTGGAGAGCCTTTGATGGCGGCGAGCGTACGCATGCGAAACACCTTGACGCTGTTTTCCTCGAACGACGATGTGCTGTGCCATCGCGTGCGCCTGGTACTGGCTGCCAAGGGCGTGAGCTACGACTTCGTCCCGGTCGACCCGCAGAATCCGCCCGAGGACCTGATCGACCTCAACCCGTACCACTCCGTGCCCACCCTGGTGGAGCGCGAACTGGTGCTGTACGCGGCATCGGTGGTCAGCGAGTACCTGGACGAGCGCTACCCGCACCCGCCGCTGATGCCGGTCGATCCGCTGTCGCGCGCCCGCATCCGCCTGGCGATGCTGCGCATCGAACACGACTGGGTGCCGCAGGTGCAGGCCATCCAGCTGGGCAACAAGACCCAGGCCGAAGCCGGTCGCAAGCGGCTGAAGGAGCTGCTGACCAGCGCGGTGCCGCTGTTCAAGGCCAGCAAGTTCTTCCTCAATCCGGAGATGAGCCTGGCCGACTGCGCCATGGCGCCGATCATCTGGCGCCTGCAGTCGCTGGACGTGCCGTTGCCCAAGGACGGCAAGTCGATCGAAGACTACGGCAACCGCATTTTCCGCCATCCCGGTTTCATCCGCAGCCTGACCGACCAGGAAAAGAAGCTGCGCGATCTGCCGGGCTGACGGCGCGCACCGGCACGCTCAGGCGACCGGTGCACTGAATGAAAACGCAGGGCGGGCACGCGCGGAGGCTGACCTGCGGGTAGGCGGGCGCGTACACTTGTCACTACGCAATCGGATCCCCGCAGCCGAGCAAGGCTCGGCTCTACCCCATGACTGAAGACACTTTCCGCATGACCAGCCACCGTCCGTACCTGTTGCGGGCCCTGGTGGAATGGATCAATGACAACGACCTGACGCCGCATATCCTAGTCGACGCCGGGATGCCGGGCGTGCAGGTGCCGCAGAGCGCGGTCAAGGACGGCCGGGTGGTGTTGAACATCGCCGAGCGCGCCGTGGTACAGCTGCACATCGACAACGACGGCGTGAGCTTCTCGGCGCGTTTTTCGGGCACCAGCTACCCGGTGCACGTGCCGATTTCGGCCGTGCTGGCCGTGTACGCGCGCGAGACCGGGCAGGGCATGGCCCTGCCGGATGACATTCCCGGCCACGAACCGGGCCCGGACGATGAGCTGCCGCCGGATGACAGCCCGACCCCGCCTGATGATGTGCCGCCCAAGCCCAGCGGCCGCCCGCATCTGCGCGTGGTGAAGTAGGGCTTTCGCTGGTGGTCCCGACCGTTGTTCGGTCGGCGGACCGTTCGCACTGGACATCGGCGGCTTCCAGCCGCCGATGTCGCATCAGAGGGAACGGGTCCGATAGCTACTGGCAGTAGTACTCGGTGGACGTTTCCGAGATCTGCTCGTAGTAGTCGGGTACGGTGCCGACGCCGGAGTCGATCAACTGCACGGTGCGCCTATAGCCGATTGCATAGGTGCCTGGCGTAGCGCAGGTGGCGGGCAGCATGCCCTGGTATTGCCCCACGCCGATGATGACGTGGAGGTGGTCCACGCAGGAGGTTCCGCCACCCACGGCGTTCAGGTCAGGGCGGCACAGGCCGAGATTGCCATCGACGTTTGCCTCCCAGCCGGTACTGGCGTCCGTCGGGCAGGAACCGTACCGCTCGGGTCCGATATCGCCATAGGTGTAAAGCCCCGATGGCCCCGGCACGCCGCCCTGACAGTTATTGCCGTAGGACGTGATGTAGGGGGAAATGGACTCGGTATCGACATAGCGGAAGCGGCCCGTCTGCACCCATTGCCCGGCAGACGCGGCGGGCGCGACGCCGGCGAGCGTCAGTAGGGTGGTGGCGATCAGGGCCGCACGCATGGGGCCGGACGTCCGACGATGCTGTTTCAAGCGCATTGACATCTCTCCTTGATGGGATGGATTCATCCGCGCGCTCTGGTGCTGTCGCAGGTGGTTGCGCCGTCATGAAAATGACATGAAAGCCAACGCAATCAATCCGTTGAGCGTCGCGGCGACGGGCATTCGAACCATGAGCGCCCGCATTCCGGTTCTAACGCGCGGCGCGAGGGAGGGTCAACTCAGATGCGGTTGATTTGGAATGCGCTGCCCATTTCGATGAGGGCGAAACCGACAGTGAGCATTGACACGTCCGCTATGCGGCGGACAGGTCAGGCTGCGGGGTCAGACGTCCTCGGCGCCGCTGGTATCCACGCTGCGCCGGATCTCGCTGATGCGGGCTGCCGAGGGGCCGACGAAGGACACCAGCTCATCCCCGCGCAGCACCATGCGGCCGCTGTGGCGGTCCACGCCATCGTGCGAATACTCGAACTTGAACGTGCGCTCCCAGCCCAGCCAGCCGTTGGGCTTGCGGCAGACGCGCAGCCCGGTGGAATGCACGCTCTGGTCCAGCCATTGCACATCGGCGGCGCGGCAGGCGTTGCGGCCCAACTCGCCGGCCCGCTCGGCGGCGGCGCGTGCGGAGTTCCAGAACGCGTACGCGAACGCACCGGCAATCATCAACAGGATCAAACTGGGCATTGGTGACTCGGTACGTTCGGAGCGGCTGGAATCTCCAAGATGGCGGCGAACCTCGCCCGGATCAAGCCATTGAGGCGCCCGTCATCCCCCGCTGCGCGGCGCAGCCCCGGGCAACGGCACCGGAGGCTGGGCCGGCGTAGCCGGTGACGACGGCGGGCGTGCTGGTGCCGGTGCCGACCCCGGCGCAGCGGGCGACACGGGCAACGGGCGTGGCGGCGGCAACGGCTGTGCGGGGCCGGGCGGCATGCCGTCCGCAGCCGGTGGCGACGTCGTGGGCGAGGGGGGAAGCGCTGCAGGCGAGGTCGCCACCAGTTTCAGCAGCGCGGCCCAGTCTTGCCGGTTGAAGTTGCATTCCTCTTCGCGGCCCGGCGTGCACCCCCGTTCCATGCCATCGCTGGCGGTGGCCTTGGCCGGGGGCAGTTCGATACGACCGCTGCGGTCCAGCGACAGCTTGCGCATCGCCACGGTGTTCATCACGTTGCCGCCGATCAGGTACAGGGTGCGGTCGCCGCCCATGTTGGCTGCGATCACCACCTCGCAATGCGACTTCCAATGCGTCACCGCGCCACTGCCCAGCGACTGCACCAGGCCGCTGTAGCTGAGCGCTTCCCGGCGATCGCGCAGGTAGCACAGCAGGTCGCCGGGCGCGGGTTTTTCCTGCGCCGGATCGGTCATCCGGTACGGCCCGCTGTTCTGGTACGCCGCGCGGATGTAGTCGATATGCCGGGGCGAGCGGGTGAAGCCGGGCACGCTGGCGCGAGTCATCACCCAGGAGATGAAGGCGGCCGACCAGGGGTTGTCGATCAGGAAGGCCCGGCAGTCGGTGTCGGTATAGCGCGTGCCCGGCGGCGCCATGCAGCTGGACGCACCAGGCTGGTCGCCCATCGGCGACAGCGTGCCGCTCTGGCGCCAGTACCCCACCACGCGTTGCCAGGCGACCATGCCGTTGTCGGCCAGGTGCACGTCCTCGGCTTCGGTTGCGCTGATGCTGGCCACGCGGCCATCGCGGTCGATGAACGGGCGGTACCAGAGGCGATGCTCGTTGCAGGCGGTCTGCACGATGTTGACCGCCAGTGGGCTCAGCCCGAACCGGGGCGGGATGTCGCAGACCTCGGCCGCCGACGCGGTGGTCGGCAGCAGCGTCGCCAGGGGTGACAGGCATGCAAGCAGAAGCAAGGGGCGCATGCGCGCTCTCCGGGTGGGGGCAGGCCAAGCCTCGCAGACCCGGTCTGCCGATCCCGTGAACGCCGCGCGCCAATGCCGCACGACCAACGGTCGTGCGCTACCGGCCGGGCAGGTGCCGACCGCAGGTCGGCACGCGTGCCTCAACCCGGCGGCGGGCCCAGCTTCAACGACAGGTCGATCGCCTGCACGTGCTTGGTCAGGCCGCCGATCGAGATGCAGTCCACGCCGTCCTCGGCGATCGCGCGAAGCCCGTCCAGGCCCACGCTGCCGGAGACTTCCAGCGGAATCCGCCCGGCCGCAATGCGCACGGCCTCGCGGCGCAGGTCAGCGTCGAAATCGTCGATCAGGATGCGCTCGCAGCCCACTGCCAGCGCTTCGCGCAGCTGGTCCAGGTCCTCGGCCTCGACCACCAGCGGCAGCTGCGGCCACTGCGCCCGCGCGGCCTGCACCGCCGCGGTGAGCGAGCCCGCGGCGCGGATGTGGTTTTCCTTGAGCATCACCGTGTCGAACAGGCCCAGGCGATGGTTGTCGCCGCCGCCACAGCGCACCGCGTACTTCTGCGCCACGCGCAGCCCGGGCAGGGTCTTGCGGGTGTCCAGGATGCGTGCGCCGGTGCCCGCCACGGCGGCTACATGGCGCGCCGTCGTGGTGGCCGTTCCTGACAGGGTCTGCAGGAAATTCAGCGAGGTGCGCTCGGCGCTCACCAGGCTGCGGTTGCGCCCGTGCAGGATGGCCAGCACCGTACCGGCGGCAACGTGGTCGCCCTCGGCCACCCGCCAGTCGATCCGGACCTGCGGGTCCAGGGCGCGATGGGTGGCGTCGAACCACGGCCGGCCGGCGATCACCGCGTCCTGCTTGCACAGCAGGTAGGCGCTGTCGGGGCGGTCGGGCAGCAGTGCCGCGGTGACGTCGCCGCTGCCGATATCCTCGGCCAGCGCCCGTGCCACGTCGGCTTCTACCGCGGCGGCATCGGGTGCCGCAAGCTCGGCCCGGCTCATTTTTCCGGGAAGTCGGCGATCTGCGCGGTGGCGATGGCCTCTTCGGCCAGCAGCACCGGAATGCCGTCGTCGACGCGGAACACCTGCTTGCGGTCGCGGGTCAGCAGCGCCTCGCGCAGGGCCAGCGCCTGGGTGCTGCCGTCGGCCTTGAGCACGGTGCCGGCGCCGATCGCGCGGTTGAGTGCCTCCAGGCCCTTGGCGTCCAGCAGGGACAGGGGCTGGCGGGTGTCGGGCGAGCACAGCAGGTCGAGCAGCTTGCGATCCATGGATTCTTCGTCTTGCTTGGAAGATGGCTAGAATACGTCTTTAAGGCAGGTGACGGCCAATGACCCCCAACCAATCCGCGCCGCTCGTCGGCATCGTCATGGGTTCCCGCTCCGACTGGGAAACCATGCAGCACGCCGCCCAGAAGCTCGATGCGCTCGGCGTTCCCTATGAAGTAAAAGTGGTCTCGGCGCACCGCACGCCGGACGTGCTGTTCACCTATGCCGAGCAGGCCGGCAGCCGCGGCCTGCGCGCGATCATCGCCGGTGCCGGTGGCGCGGCCCACCTGCCGGGCATGATCGCGGCCAAGACCGCCGTGCCGGTGCTGGGCGTGCCGGTGCAGTCCAAGGCCTTGAACGGCATGGATTCGCTGCTGTCGATCGTGCAGATGCCGGCCGGCATCCCGGTGGCCACCTTCGCCATCGGCAACGCCGGCGCGTCGAATGCGGCGCTGTTCGCGGCCGCGATGCTGGCCCCGGAACAGCCGGCGATCGGCCAGGCGCTGGACGCGTTCCGCGCCCGCCAGACCGAAGACGTCATGGCCCACGACGATCCGCGTCAATGAGCACCCGGACCGTAGGCATCCTGGGCGGCGGCCAGCTCGCCCGCATGATGGTGCTGGCCGGGGCGCCGCTGGGGCTGCGCTTCGAACTGTTCGACCCGGCCGCCGATGCCTGCGGTGCCCAGGTGGCGCCGCTGCAGGTGGCCGCGTTCGACGATGAAGCAGCGCTGGCCGCATTCGCCGCCCGCGTGGACGTGGTCACCTTCGATTTCGAGAACGTGCCCGCGCACAGCGCCCGCTTCCTGGCCGAGCGCGTGCCGGTGTATCCCAACCCGGATGCGCTGGCCGTGGCCCAGGACCGCCTGAGCGAGAAGACCCTGTTCCAGCAGCTTGGCATTCCGCTGCCGCCGTTCGCCGATATCCGCAGTCGCGACGAACTGGCCGCCCGGGTGGCCGAATTCGGCATGCCCTGCATCGTCAAGACCCGCCGTCTGGGGTACGACGGCAAGGGCCAGTTCCGCATCCGCAGCGCGGCCGATATCGATGCGGCCTGGGCCACGCTTGGCGAGTACGTCGAGAAGACCGGCCTGATCCTGGAGGGCTTCGTCGCCTTCGATCGCGAAGTGAGCGTGGTGGCCGTGCGGGGGCGCGACGGTGAATTCCGTGCCTGGCCGGTGACCGGCAACTGGCATGTAGACGGCGTGCTGTCGGCCAGCCTGGCCCCGGCGCGCTTGAGTCCGGCCCAGCACGAGGCGGCCATCGGCCATGCCCGTGCGCTGGCCGAGCGCCTGGACTATGTGGGCGTGTTCGCGCTGGAGCTGTTCTGCCGCGGTGACGAACTGCTGGTCAACGAGATGGCGCCGCGCGTGCACAACTCCGGTCACTGGACGATCGAAGGCAGCGAGACCTCGCAGTTCGAGAACCACCTGCGGGCCGTGCTCGGCCTGCCGCTGGGCGACACCCGCATGCTGGGACAGGCCTGCATGTTGAATTGGCTGGGCGCGATGCCGGCTGCGGAGGCCGTGCTGGGCCAGCCCGGCGGGCATTGGCACGACTACGGCAAACAGCCGCGCGACGGCCGCAAGGTGGGCCATGCCACGTTGCGCGACGACGACGCGGGCAGGTTGGCCGATGCGTTGGAAAACGTGGGCGGGCAGCTTGATCGCGGCGCCCAGGTCGCCCCGGTGGTCGCGGTGCTGCGCGGGTAGAGGTGGTGGCAGGAGGCCGGCGTCCCGGTCACGACCCGCGGTCGTGACCGGCCGGTCGATACCGACCGTGAACGCCCGGGTAGGTACCGACCGTTGGTCGGTACACACCGCTCAATCGCGCAACTGCGCCGCCACGAAATCCCAGTTCACCACCTTCCAGAACGCCTCCAGATAGCGCGCGCGCTCATTCTGGTAGTCCGTGTAATACGCGTGCTCCCACACATCACAGGCCAGCAGCGGGGTGCTGTGCCCGGTCAGTGGCGTGCCGGCGTTGCGCGTGCTCTGGATGGCGAGCGCGCCGGTCGGGTGCTGCACCAGCCAGACCCAGCCCGAGCCGAACAGCCCCAGCGCGGCGCGCTCGAACTCCTCGCGCAACCGGCGCACATCGCCGAAGTGGCGGGTCACCAGTTCGCCCAGCCGGTCCTTCGGGTCGCCGCCGCCGCGCGGGTGCAGGCACTGGAAGTAGAACGCGTGGTTCCAGGCCTGGGCGGCGGCATCGAACAGGCTGCCCTGGCTTTGCCGCACGATGTCCTCCAGCGGCAGGTCGGCCAGCTCGGTGCCTTCGATGCGCGCATTGACCGCATCGATGTAGGCGCGCTGGTGGCGACCGTGGTGCAGGTCCAGCGTTTCGGCCGACAGGTGTGGCTGCAGGGCGGCGCGGTCGTAGGGCAGGCGGGGCAGGTCGAGGGGCATGGCTCGCATTGGATTGGGGACGGGGGCGCCGGAGGCAGGGCCGGAAGGCTTACAATGGCGCTGAGGGAAGTCTATCCGACCGGCCAGGCCGGGTTGTCCCACCCGCAGGGAGAGTCGTTGTGGCGGTGATGCAGCAGATCCAGACCGAAGTGGAGCGTTACCCCCTCGTGTTGTTCATGAAGGGCACCCCCCAGTACCCCATGTGCGGGTTCTCCAGCCGGGCGATCCAGGCCCTGATGGCCGCCGGCGCGGTCGCGCTGCGCACAGTCAACGTGCTTGAGGAACCGGAGGTCCGCGCCAACCTGCCGCGCTTCTCCAACCTGCCCACCTTCCCGCAGCTGTTCATCCACGGCGAACTGATCGGCGGCTGCGACATCGTGCTGGAGCTGTTCGAATCCGGCGAGCTCAAGCGCATCGTGGAAGAGGCCTCGCTCCCATGAGTGCGGTCCCGTCCGTTGTGGTCGGGACTGGATCGCTTGCCGATCGCGTCATCCTTATCGCCGGTGCGGGCGGTGGCTTCGGCAGCGCCGCCGCCGTGGCCTGCGCCGCAGCCGGTGCCACGGTGGTCCTGCTGGGGCGCAAGCCGCGTCGGCTGGACCGGGTGTACGCGGCCGTCCAGGCCGCCGGCCCCGAGCCGCTGCTGTATCCGATGGACCTGGAAGGGTCCACCCCCGACGACTACGCCGCACTGGCCGAACGCCTGCACAGCGAGCTGGGCCGCCTCGATGGCCTGCTCTACTGCGCCGCCGACTTCGCCGGCCTGACCCCGTTCGAGCTGGCCGACCCGGCCGCCTTCGCGCGGGCGGTGCACGTCAACCTGACGGCCCCGGCGTGGCTGGCCCAGGCCTGCCTGCCGCTGCTGCGTCAGCGTGACGATGCCGCACTGGTGTTCACCGTGGACGATCCGGCGCGGGTAGGGCAGGCCTACTGGGGCGGCTATGGTGCCGCCCAGCACGGCCTGCGCGGGCTGATCAGCAGCCTGCATGACGAACTGGGCCGCAGCCCGGTCCGGGTCAGCGGCCTGCAGCCGGGCCCGATGCGCACCGCCCTGCGCGCCCGCGCCTTCTCGCTGGATGAAGACCGCAGCGCCCGCGATCCGGTCGACTGCGCCCAGGCCGCCGTACTGCTGCTCTCGGCCGCCGGTGCGGCCCACCGCGGCCAGATCCACACCCCCGCGTAGCGCCGGGCTCTGCCCGGCTGCCTTTGACGTTCTGGCACCAGCCGGGCAGAGCCCGGCTCTACGGGGTGCCCGATTCTGGCGCCAGCCGGGCAGAGCGCGGCTCTACGGGGTGCCCGATTCTGGCGCCAGCCGGGCAGAGCCCGGCTCTACGGGGCGCGGGCTGTCATATTCCCGCCATTCAGCCCGTCCATCCTGAATGTGAAGAAGGCGTCACGATACCGTTGTGATGGCGTGTGTTTTGTCGCCAAACCGTCACAATCCGGAGCTACCGTGTTAATCTAGTGTTAACCGTTGCGGCTGAAACCAGCCTGCGGCTAGGGAACCCAGATCAAAAGTCCAGTCAGCCGCCAGCAAGGCTGCTTGGGCGCGTTTTTTTCTCCGCCATCCCCAATCTCGCATCGAGGCTATCCCCAAAATGACCCACCTCCGGATGTCCAAGCTCACTCTTGGTCTCGTGGCCGCACTTGCCGCCGCTCCCGCTTTCGCCCAGAGCACCTCTGCCGGTGTCGGCGGCCAGGTCACGTCCGCCGCAGGTTCGCCTGTCGTCGGTGCCGAAGTCACCATCACGCACACCGAGTCGGGCACTGTCAGCCGCGCCACCACGGATGCGTCGGGTCGTTACAACGCGCGCGGTCTGCGCGTGGGTGGTCCGTACACCATCACCATCAACAAGGCCGGTGAAGGCACCAAGACCGAAGAGGGCGTTTACCTGAACCTCAATCAGGTAAACACCGTCAACGCCAACCTGGCCGGCGACGTCGCAGCCACCAACCTCGATGCCGTGCAGGTCGTCGCCATTGCGGGCGGTCTGGACATCTTCAGCGCCACCAAGATGGGCACCGGCACCAACGTGACCCGCGAAACGATGGATGCGCTTCCGTCTGCCAACCGCAACATCCAGGACTACGTGCGTCTGGATCCGCGTATCTCGCAGGTCAGCAAGGCTGACGGCGCGATCTCGGCGGGCGGCCAGAACACCCGTTACAACGCCATCCGCATCGACGGCATCAGCGCCTCCGATCCGTTCGGCCTGGGCTCCAACAACCTGCCGACCGAGCGTCAGCCGGTGTCGATGGACGCCATCCAGGAAATCAACATCGACCTGGCCAACTACGACACGACCATCGCCGGCGGTACCGGTGCGGTGATCAATGCCGTGACCAAGTCGGGCACCAACGAATTCCATGGCACCGTGTACGGCTCCTACCGCGACAAGGACATGGTCCGTTCGCGCCTGGAAGGTGACAAGCAGGACTTCAACGGTTTCGAAGACGAGAAGACCTATGGCATGACCTTCGGCGGCCCGATCGTCAAGGACAAGCTGTTCTTCTTCAGCAACTACGAAAAGTACGAGCGTTCGGCCGCCGGCATCAGCCTGAGCGATACCCCGATCGGCAAGGGCACGATCAGCACCGCCGATGTCACCCGCGTGCAGGACTACCTGAAGGGCCTGGGTTACGATCCGGGCACCCTGTCGGCGCCCAACAGCAAGACCGAGATTGAGGAATACGCGGTCAAGCTGGACTGGAACATCAACGAGAACCACCGTGCCGCCCTGCGCTACAACAAGATGGAGCAGAACGTCGTTCGCTTCCCGCAGGTCTCCACCAGCGCCATCTCGCTGAGCAACTTCTGGTACCAGCAGCCGACCGAATATGAAACCTGGATGGGCGAACTGTTCAGCGACTGGTCGGAGAACTTCTCGACCGAGTTCAAGATCTCGCACAAGGACTATTCGGCCAACCGTGTTCCGCTGGTCGACATGCCGCAGATCCGCATCCGTTCGGGCAACGACTCGCTGTACGTCGGTACCGAGCAGAACACCCACGTCAACATCGTGGAATCCAAGGAACTGAGCGCCTTCGGTGCCGGTACCTGGTATGTCGGCGACCACACCGTCAAGTTCGGCTTCGATTACTCGAAGAACGACCTGATGAACTTCTACGGCCGCAACCTCAACGGCGTGTACGAGTTCAACAGCGTGAACGATTTCCTGGCGGGCAGGGCTTCGCGTTATCAGCTGCGCGCCCCGCGCGCTGACGGCAGCCGCGACGACATCCCGGCGGATTTCACCCTGAAGAACACGGGTGTGTTCGTGCAGGATACCTGGGCGATCAACTACAACCTGAGCCTGATGTTCGGCGTTCGCGTGGACATGCCTGACTTCAGTGATCAGCGTCTGTACAACCCGCGCATCGAGCAGCTGTACGGCTTCAACAACACCCAGCTGGTCGACAAGGCGCTGGTGCAGCCGCGTGTCGGCTTCAACTACACCTTCGACAGCGACCGTCCGACCCAGCTGCGCGGTGGCGTGGGCCTGTTCGGTGGCGCAGCGCCGAACGTGTGGCTGGCCGGTGCGTACCAGAATACGGGTCTGAACTACATCGAGTACGACCAGCGCAACCCGCCGGTGGGCTCCTTCACTCCGGATGGCAACAACCCGTATGTGCCGGCCGGTGGCCCGGCGTCGGCGCGCCAGAACGTGGACATCATCGCCCCGGGCACCCGCCTGCCGTCGGTGTGGAAGGCCAACCTGGCGTTCGATCATGAGCTGCCGTGGTACGGCATCGTGGCGTCGGCGGAAGTGCTGATGACCAAGGTCAAGGACGGCATCTACTTCGACCGCCTGGACGTGGCCGCACCGACCACCTACGGCCCCGATGGCCGTGCGATCTACTGGAACGCAGCTGGTCGCAACCAGGCCAACACCCGTGTCGACGAAAAGGGTGTCGACTTCGGCATCACGACCGGTACCAAGTCTGCTGTCGACCGCGCCAACCGTCCGAGCGACATGGGCGATGTGCTGGTCATGCGCAACACCGACAAGGGCCGTGGCACCCAGGCGACCTTCTCGCTGGCCAAGCCGCTGACCGAGAATTGGGGCTGGTCGCTGGGCTACACCTACACCCAGTCCAAGGAAGTCAGCCCGCTGACCAGTTCGCAGAACACCTCGAACTGGAACAACACGCCGATCTTCAATTCAAACGAAGACGTGGCCTACAACTCGCGCTACGCGATCAAGGACCGCATCACCGGCACCCTGGAGTGGAAGCACAACTTCTTCGGTGACAACGCCACCCGCGTCGGCCTGTTCTATGAAGGTCGTTCGGGTCGCCCGTTCAGCTACATCTTCTACAACGATGCCAACGGCGACGGTGCCACCACCAACGACCTGTTCTACGTGCCGACCGGTCCGGGTGACGTGCTGTTCACCGGTGGCGCGGCGATGGAGAAGCAGTTCTTCGATTGGCTGGCGCAGAATCCGGAGCTCGATGCCTTCCGTGGCGGCGTGGTCCCGGCCAACCAGCACCGCTCCAAGTGGACGAACTCCTTCGACGTGCGTATCAGCCAGGAGTTCCCGGGCTTCATGAAGGAACACAAGGGTGAAATCGCCCTGGACATCATGAATGTCGGCAACCTGCTGAACAAGAAGTGGGGTCTGATCGACGACTACGGCTTCTACTCGACCCGCCGTGTAGCCAACTACGCCGGTATCGATCCGGCCACCGGCAAGTACGTGTACTCCTTCACCGGTGCGGACAGCTCTGCGATCCAGGAAAACAACAACGACAAGGGCAACACCGCCGTGTCGCGCTGGTCGATGCAGCTGACCCTGAAGTACAAGTTCTGATCCATCGAGCTTGATGCATGATTGAAAACGGCCGGGGCAACCCGGCCGTTTTTTTTTGGTTCTTCGCCCCTCTGAGGGGAGCGTCGTGTGGCAAGGGCCGTCGCGGAGTGAGTGCGACGTTACGCGCGTGACCGGGTGTGCAAGGTGCCGCGGCTGGCGTCTTCGATCGGGCTGGTCGCGAGCGTGAGGGCCCCGTAGCAGCCGGTAAACCCCTGGTGCAAATGTCCCCCGGCCGCGGTGCGGCCTCCTCCTTTATTTTGCCCAGGCGCCTACCGGCTGCTACGGGGCTCGGCTCGCGGTAAGCAGGGGAAGCCAGGCTTTTCTGGCGCTGTCGGTGGGTCGGGCGCTGGGGCCCCATGCCCTTGGAGGCGAAATAAAGGGGGAGGGGGCGGCCGCAGGCCGACGCCGGAGGACATTCGCCGGAAAGGGTATGGGGGCCCAGCGCCTGACCCGCCGACGGCCGCGCCCCGGAAAGCATGAAAGTACGTCTCTGCTTGCCCCGCGTATGGGCGAAGGACCTGTTTTTGTGGCCGACCGCCAGCGTTGGGTCATCTCCTTGCCAGATGACTCGCCTGCATGTATCTTCGATGGGTTGCGCGAAAATCAGCGCGCCGCAGCGGGCCCAGAGGCCGCGCTGGCGTCAGGATGTATCCAACGGTCGGGCTTCCCGGCCGTTTTGCTTTTTAAGGGGGCAGCAGTACAGTCGTCTACCTTGAGGAAGCGAAAAGAATGGAAATGAAGATCACCGAAACTCCGGCGCGGACGCTGCCGGTGCAGGACGCGCGGATCTACCCGCGCGGTGGACTGGATGTGTTGTCGCGCGCCGAGGTGGCACGCCTGCGCGATGCGTCCGGCGGTGGCATGCACGAGCTGCTGCGCCGATGCGCGCTGGCCGTGCTGACCAGCGGCAGCGCCTCCGATGATCCGCGCGCGGCGCGCGATCTGTACCCCGATTTCGACATCCAGGTGGCCCAGCAGGATCGCGGTGTGCGCATCGACCTGGTGAACGCGCCGGCGATGGCCTTCGTCGACGGCGAGATCATCCGCGGCGTCGCCGAGCTGCTGTTTGCCGTGGTCCGCGACCTGGCCTACATGGCCATCGAGATGGGTCCGGCCTACGCGGCCGAACTGGAATCCTCCGAGGGCATCACCAACGCCGTGTTCGGGCTGCTGCGCAACGCGCGCATCCTCAACCCGGGCGACCCGAACCTGGTGGTGTGCTGGGGCGGCCACTCGATCGGCCGCGATGAGTACCTGTACACCAAGCAGGTCGGTTACGAGCTGGGCCTGCGCGGCCTGGACATCTGCACCGGCTGCGGCCCGGGCGCGATGAAGGGCCCGATGAAGGGTGCCACCATTGCCCACGCCAAGCAGCGCAAGCACGTCACCCGGTACATCGGCCTGACCGAGCCGGGCATCATCGCCGCCGAGTCGCCGAACCCGATCGTCAACCACCTGGTGATCATGCCGGACATCGAGAAGCGTCTCGAAGCGTTCGTGCGGATCGGCCACGGCATCATCGTGTTCGCCGGCGGCGTCGGTACCGCCGAGGAAATCCTGTACCTGCTCGGCATCCTGCTGCGCGATGAAAACAAGGACCTGCCGTTCCCGCTGATCCTGACCGGGCCGACCGTGGCCGCGCCGTACTTCGAGCAGATCGACCGCTTCATCCGCCTGACCCTGGGCGATGCGGCCGCTGCGCGCTACGAGATCATCATCGGCGACCCGGTGGCGGTGGCGCGACGTATGTCCGCCGGCATCAAGCGGGTGCGTGAGCACCGCCTGGAGCAGAAGGATTCGTTCTTCTTCAACTGGTCCATCGAGATTCCGTGGGAGTACCAGCAGCCGTTCGTGCCGACCCATGAAGCCATGGCCGCGCTGGACCTGCACCACGGGCGCCCGCCGCACGCCCTGGCGGCCGATCTGCGCCGCGCGTTCTCCGGCATCGTGGCCGGCAACGTGAAGGAAGACGGCATGCGCCGCATCGAGGAGTTCGGCCCGTTCGAAATCCACGGCGACGCCGACATGATGCAGGCCCTTGACGAGCTGCTGCGCGCCTTCGTCGAGCAGCGCCGGATGAAGATCTCCGGTGAGTACCAGCCCTGCTACAAAGTGCTGGCCTGAGCCTGCGACCCCGGCCTGAGGGCCGGGGTACGGGGTGGGCGGGCAGGGCGCAGCCCACCGCCCAAGCCCCCTGTGGCGTCAACGCCTTGACGCCTGTCGCCCCCGGATGACCGTTCATCCTGCCGCCCCTTGCCGGCAGGCGGCGCGGCGTCCATCGTCTGTCACATCACGCTGGGGAGCGTTCCATGTCCATGCGCCCATCCAAGGGTTTCACACTGGTCGAGTTGATGGTCACCGTCGCGGTGGTCGCCATCCTGTCGGCGATCGCCTATCCGAGTTTCCAGAGCACCATCCGCTCCAACCGTCTGGCCGCCGGCCACAACGAGTTGCTGGGCCTGGTCAACCTGGCGCGCAGTGAAGCCATCCGCAACAGCCGCGGTGGCGGCGTGTGCGGCAGCAGCGACGGCAATACCTGCGACGGCGCCTGGGGCGTCGGCATGATGGCCTTCTCCGACATCGACCATAACGGCCTGTACGGCACCGGCGACACGGTACTGCGGTTCAACAAGATCGGCAGCGGCCTGGTGGTACAGGGGCCCACCGCACCGATTGCCTTCGACGGGCGCGGCCGCCGCAAGCTGGCGGCAGACCAGATGCTGGTGATGCGGCCCGACAAGTGCGGCACCCAGCTGCTCCAGCGTACCGTCACCATCAACGCCTCCGGCCAGATCAGCGCCGTGAAGGGAGCCTGTCCATGAAGCGTCGTCCTGTCTCCCGTCGCGCTGCCCAGGGCGGCTTTACCCTGCTGGAAGTGCTGATCGCGATTGTCATCCTGGCCTTCGGGCTGCTGGGGTTCGCGCTGCTGCAGACCGCCAACATCCGGTTCGTGCAGAGTGCCAACTACCGTACCCAGGCCACCAACCTGGCCTACGACCTGACCGAGCAGATGCGCAGCAACCGGCACCAGTCGGCCTGGTACACCAATGCCACCTTCGCCCCCGGAACCAAGGCGGCCACCGACACGGCCTGTACGCGTCCGGTGAGCAACGCGGTGACGATCGATCAGAACATTTCCCGCTGGCAGTGCCAGGTAGTCAAGGCCATGGGCGCCAATGCCGGCGCCACCGTGGTCATGGTCAATGGCGCCGCCACGGTCTCCATTACCTGGGCCGACGACCGATGGGATGCAAGCAACCCTGACTCGCCCACCACCTTCGCCCTGACCACCCAGCTATGAGTTCCCTGTCCATGTCCAGAGCGCGCCAGACCGGCCTGTCGTTGGTGGAACTGATGATCGCCATGGCCATCGGCCTGGTGCTCATGCTGGGTGTCATCCAGATCTTCATCGCCTCGCAGTCGGCCTCCCGGCTGTCCGAGGGCGTGGCCCGCGTGCAGGAAAACGGCCGCTTCGCGCTGGACTTCCTGGAGCGCGATGTCCGCATGGCCGGGCACATGGGGTGCGTGAACGACCTGGCGCACATCGTGAAGGAGTTCGGCGACCCGCGGATCACCACCGGCGCGACGGCAGGCAGTGGCGCGCCCCTGGATTTCAACGTGGCCGTGCAGGGCTATGAAGCCCCGGGTACGGCGCCGAACGCCACTCTGGTGGCCGGCGGCGGCACGATCCCGGCCGGCATGCCGACCACCATCACCGGCCTGGTGCCCGCGCCGATGGCCGGCAGCGACGTACTGGTGCTGCGTTACATGGCCCCCGAAGGCGTGCCGGTGATCGGTGTCAGTGCCACCACCTTGACCATGGATACGGCCAAGGCGGCGCGGTTGAACCTCAACGGCGTTGCCGCACCCACGGTGTTCGGCGTGGCCGACTGCAACTCCGCGCAGGTGTTCCGCGGCTCCGTCAGTGGCGCCACGGTGACCGCCACCGGCGGCGTGGACCTGTCCCGGTTCGTGGCCGCGCCCCTGGCGCCGACCATGGTCTATCGCGCCGAATCGGTGGTGTATTACGTCGGTCTCAACGCCGCCACCGGCGAGCCCGGCCTGCGCCGCGCACGCGCAGGCTCCGCGGGCACCTACGTCATCAATGAGGAGCTGGTGGAAGGGGTGGAGAACATGCAGCTGCTGTTCGGCCTGGACACCACCGCCAACATCAGCAAGGCCACCCAGCCGACCGGCAACATCACCGCCCAGGCGACCGCGTCGGGCGTGACCACGCAGGCCAATGCCACCGGTGTGGGGCAGTGGCGTCGCGTCGGCCTGGTGCAGGTGGGGCTGGTGCTGCGAAGCCCGGGCGCGGCCACCGTGGCGGCCTCGGATGTGGCCTCCGAGCTGGGCGTGCTGGGCACCAAGTACGACGCCAGCGGCCTCAAGGACGGGCGCTACCGCACCTCTTACGAAGTCAGCATCGCGCTGCGCAACCGTCTGTTCGGGAACTGACCATGGCGACCAGAAACGCTCCGTCCCTCTCCAGCCGCCGCCACCAGCAGGGTGCGGTGCTGTACGTGGCCTTGATCATGCTGATCCTGCTGGCGCTGCTCGGCATCGCAGGCATGCAGGTGGCCGGCATGCAGGAAAAGATGGCCTCCAATTACCGCGCGGTGAACCGCTCGTTCCAGAACACCGAGGGCGTGGTACGCACCGCCGAAGCAACGGCCGCGGCCTTCTTCAACCGCACCGCTGCGCCGGCTGGCGCGTTGTTCGCCGAGAGTGCCATCACCCTGGACTGCAACGCGTTCGACGCGGTGGAGTGGGCCGAGCAGCGCAGCACCGGTGCCGCGCCGGCGGTCAACGTGCGTCGCATCGACTCCTGCGGGGGGGACGTTTCAGGCAATTCCAACAGCATGGGGAAGTCCAGCGATACGCCGACGGCGACGTACCAGATCACCGGCTTCTCGGCCGACACCCCGGCCAGCCCGACGTCTGCGTCGGTCGTCGACACCATTTTCAAGCTCTGAGGACGCGGCCATGGCCACGCGCACGTTCAAATGGATTACCGCTGCCTCGGCCGTTGCCCTCGCGGGCATGGGGCTGCTGGGCTACAACCTGATCGCCGCGCAGGCACAGGGGGCGCTGGCACAGGCGCCGCTGAACAACCAGGTGCAGACGCCCCCGGCGTTCATCATGGCGGTGGATGACTCCGGCTCGATGACCTTCCAGACCCAGTTCCCGGGCATGGACGGCGAGGGCTGCTGGGACACCGGCCGCAAGAGCTTCTTCGACTCCAACGGCAACCTGAATACCTCCGGCAACTGCGATTACTTCTACCTGCTGCCGGGTACCCGCATCAACAATTACTACGGCATCCCGCCGATCGATCAGCTCGGGTTCTCGCGCTCGTCCGATTTCAACCCGACCTACTTCAACCCTGGGGTGAAGTACGAGCCCTGGGTGGCAGGCACTGGCGTGTCCTACGGTGACGCCGGCCTGCTGGCCACCCGCATCGACCCGCGCAACACCGCCACCGTGCCGCTGGCGTCGCTGTACTACAGCACGTCGGCCTCCGATTCTTTCCGTATGCAGGACGGCATGGTCATCCCGGCCGGCACGTTCTACCGGTACGGCAATACCAACTACCAGCGCAACAGCGACTACACCTGGAACAACGGGGTAGCGACGGTCTACATGGAGTACACGCCGGCCACCTTCTTCACCCGGTGGACCTCGGCCAACGACCCGTATCCGCAGATTCCCGGGGTGAACAACGCCTACAACGGCGTCACCCGCGTCCGTGTGACCAATGCCTGCGGTACCAATTGCTCGATGTGGAAGTACACCATCGGTGCGGGCAATACCGCAGCGCTGCAGAACTTCGCCAACTGGTACTCGTATTACGGCAACCGCAACCGCGCGATGATCGCCGGCATGACCCGTTCGCTGTCGGACGTCAACAACCTGCGCGTGGGTTACTTCCGCATCAACCAGAACGGCAGCTACGACAGCGGCTCGGACCAGAGCAAGCGCCTGACCATGCGTGACATGGCGGTCAATACCGACAAGCTGGCGCTGTACACCGACATGATCGCCCTGACCGCCAGCGGCGGCACGCCCAACCGGCAGGCGGTGAATGCGGCCGCGCTGCAGTTCACCCGTACCGACGCCGGTGCGCCGGTACAGCTGTCGTGCCAGAAGAATGCGGTGATGCTGTTCACCGACGGCTTCAGCAACGGCGGCGGTCCAACCGTGGGCAACAACGACGGCGGCATGGGCAGCCCGTTCCAGGACGGCAACAGCAACACGATGGCCGACATCGTGAGCAAGTATTACAACAGCGTGGGCGGCGCCTCGCCGTTGCGCACCGACCTGACCGCCGGCCAGGTGCCGGTGCCGCAGGCGTGCAAGACCGGCAATCCGGACAAGAGCCTGGATTGCCAGACCAACCTGCACCTCAACTTCTACGGCGTCACCCTGGGCGCGCGCGGCAATCTGTTCAACCCGGACCTCGACCAGAACCCGTACACCGACGCGTCGATCTACGGCAACTGGCCGCCGCGCCAGGACGACCAGCGCAGCACGGTGGACGACATCTGGCATGCCACGGTCAATACCCGCGGTGAGTACATCAATGCGCGCACCCCGGAGGAAATCACCACCGCCATGCGTCGCGTGCTGTCGTCGGTGACCTCGGGCGCCTCGCCGTCCGGTGGCTCCGGTTCCAGCGGCGCCCGCGTCGGCGCCGGTTCGATCACGGTGGGCCCCAGCTACGAAATCGCCAACGAAGGTACCGACTGGTTCGGTCGCCTGTCGGCCAGTGCGCTGTCGGTCAATTCGCAGCGTCAGGTGGTCTCCACCCCGATCTGGGAGGCGGCCGCGCTGCTGCCCAGTAGTGGGCGCAAGGTGTTCTACACCAAGGACGGCACCACCCGTGAGTTCAACGATGGCAGCGTGACGCTGGCCGACCTGTGCACCAAGTCGACCGCGCTGTACCCGGGCATGTCCCGCTGCAGCGCCGCCGAGCTGACCGCGCTGGGGGCCACGGCCACCACGGCGGTGGCCTACCTCAAGGGTGACCAGAGCGGCGAAGTGAAGAGTGGCGGCAAGCTGCGCGATCGCACCACGCGGCTGGGTGACATCGTCAACTCCAGCCCGGTGGTGAGCGCGCCGGGCGATGACTTCGGTTACCGCCGTCTTGGCGGTGACCTGGCCACGTCGTACCAGACCTACGTGACCAACAAGCGGGCCAACGCCAACTACATGGTCTATGTCGGCGCCAATGACGGCATGCTGCATGCCTTCAATGGCGGCATGAACGGCGCCGGCACCCAGATCGCAGGGGGCGGCACCGAGGCATTCGCCTATATCCCGTCCACGGCGTTGGGTCACATGGGCAACCTGTTGTTCCCGTACAACGCCAAGAATCTGAACGACCAGAAGTTCGATCACCGGTACTACGTCGACGGCAAGATCACCGTGGTCGACACCCGTTACGGCAACAACTGGCATACCACGCTGGTGGGCGCCTCCGGTGCGGGTGGCCGCAGCGTGTTCGGGCTGGACGTGACCCCGGGCACCACCTTTGGTGCCAGCAGCAAGCTGTGGGAGATCAGCGACCTGGATACCGCGCTGTCGGCCGACGTGCGCAACAACATCGGCCACGTGCTGGCGCGCCCGGTGATCGTCCCCATGCTCGACAACAGCGGGACACCGGTCTGGCGCGCGGTGTTTGGCAATGGCTACAACAGTGCCAGTGGCAAGGCCGTGCTGTTCCTGGTCGACATCAAGACCGGCACGCCGACCATTTCGATGATCGAAGCGGTGGAATCCGGCGCCGGGGTGCCGACCGGCAGCAACGGCCTGGGCAGCGTGGTGGTGGTTGACCGTTACGGCGGCACCAGCCAGCAGACCCGCGGCAGCGACGGCTACGCCGACACCGCCTACGGTACCGACCAGAAGGGCGCGGTGTGGAAGTTCGACCTGCGCAGCCGCGCCAACGTGACGGTGCCGCTGTTTACTACGCGCAGCTACACCGAAGGCGGCCGCACGCTGCGCCAGCCGTTCACCGGCGGCATCGAGTCGATGTCCGGTCAGCTGGGTGGCAACATGCTGTTCTTCGGTACCGGCAGCTTCTCCTTCGTTGGCGATCCGTCCGACGTGTCGGTGCAGTCGCTGTATGGCGTCAACGACACCACGGACGGTGCGGTCACCACGACGCTCACCCGCGCCAACCTGGGCGGCAGCAGCGTGATCACCAGCGGCGGCCAGCGTACGCTCAGCACCGGTACACCGCCGAGCGACAGTCGCGGCTGGTACGTCGATCTGCCAGCCGGCGAGCGCTTCGTGGGCAACCCGACGATTTCCGAGGGTGTTGTCTACCTGCCCACCTATGTGCCCACGCCTGGCAACGCCGGCTGCGCTTCGTCGGGTACCAACTGGCTGTTCGGCCTGCAGTCGGGCACCGGCGGCGGTGCGTTCGGTCAGTCGCGTCTTGACTCGACCACCGGCACGGTGATCTCCGATGGCGTGGCAGGGCTCAGGACCGATTCGACCGGCAGCGCCGCCGTGACGGACGTCGGCATCAATTCGCTGCCCGGGGGCGGCCTGGCCGCTGGCGGTAGCGGCGGTGGCGGCTCGACGCCGACGGGTCCGCCGCCGACACCGGCGAATGAGTGCTGGAACTACGTCAACAACGGCAATCAGCGGATCTTTGTGCCGTATCCTTGTGGTCGTCAATCGTGGAGGCAGATCCAGTGACCGGTTATCGTTGTCATGCGCGCGGCAGGTCGCGAGTGGTGGGCTTCACCCTGATCGAGCTGATGGTGGTGGTGGCCGTGATCGCGATCCTGAGCGCGATCGCGTACCCGAGCTACACCCAGTACGTACTGCGCTCCAAGCGCGCGCAGGCCAAGGCAGAGATGGTCGAGTACATGCAGCGCGCCGAACGCATGCATACGCTCAACAACAGCTACGCGGCGTTCAAGTTCAGCGAGACCGGTACCCAGACGATCAACTCGCCGCGTACCGGCACCGCCGCCTACCAGCTGACCATCAACCCGGGTGCCCAGACGTACACCATCACGGCCGTTCCCCAGGGCGGCCAGGCCAGGGACAAGTGCGGCACGATGACCGTCAACCAGGCCGGCCAGAAGACGCCGGCCACGGCGTCCGGGGTGACCTGCTGGTAAGTGCGCAGAGTGTTGCAAGGTCGGGTGTGAGCGTCTAGAATGCGCCTCCCCGCCCGAATAGCTCAGCCGGTTAGAGCACTTGACTGTTAATCAGGGGGTCGTTGGTTCGAGTCCAACTTCGGGCGCCAGATCCTGAAAAGGCTGCGAGAAATCGCAGCCTTTTCTTTTTGATGCGCATGGCGGATACGTGAGTTGCCCGCGCGCGATCCGATCAGGGTGGACACCCCCCCGGACGCCGCACGCTCTCCGAGCGCACCCGCCCGCTGTTGTTCACCACGACTTCTGCCATCAGGTCGCCCCGGACGCAGATCTGCAGGGTGAGATTGGTACCCCAGGCGCGGCCATCGGGCAGGAATCGCAGATGCCGGCGCCCATCGCTGGAGCGGATCGTCCAGCCGGGCGGGTAGCCCGGCGTGTGATGCCGCAGCGCGGGACCTTCCGCGGTGGCCGGACCCCCGTCCTGTCCCGTGCGATGGACGATCCAGCCCGCCGCCCAGCCGTTCGCATCCCCGCTGCAGGTTGTGCCATCGATGCTGGCGCACACCCGGATGGCCTGGCGCTGCTGGATGGCGGCCAGCCGCGCGAAGGCCAGGTGGCTGCTCAGCACCTGCCGCGCGCTGGCGGCCCGCTGGCGGTCCAGCAGCGGCTGCAGGCCGGGCAGGGCGATGGCGCAGAGCACGGCTGCGACGGCGAGGGTCACGGTCAGTTCAAGCAGGGTCAACCCTGCAGCAGGGCGGAGCGGTATCCAACGGCGGTTCGTGGCGGTCACGGCGCGTCCATCCATCGCAGGAGCAGGTGACCAGCCTGGGTCGCAGGGTGTGCGGTTCCCATCGGCGGAACGCAGTCGCCAGGCTCAGCCTTCCCCTCAGCCGGCCGTCACCATTGCCCCCGGTATACTGGTAGGCCCCGGATATGGCGGCACCATGAGCGATCGCTTCGAACTTGTCTCCCCGTATTCGCCGGCTGGCGACCAGCCTGCGGCGATCGAGAAGCTGACGGCCAACTTCGAGGCGGGCATCGCCAAGCAGACCCTGCTCGGCGTGACCGGCTCGGGCAAGACCTACACCATTGCCAACGTGATCCAGAACGTGCAGAAGCCGACGCTGATCATGGCGCCGAACAAGACGCTGGCCGCGCAGTTGTACGGTGAGTTCAAGTCGTTCTTCCCCAACAACGCGGTCGAATACTTCGTCAGCTACTACGATTACTACCAGCCCGAAGCCTACGTGGCGGCGTCGGATACCTTCATCGAGAAGGACAGCTCGATCAACGAGCACATCGAGCAGATGCGCCTGGCCGCGACCAAGACCCTGCTGTCGCGCCCGGACGCGATCGTGGTGGCCACGGTCTCGGCGATCTATGGCCTGGGCGCGCCGGAGGACTACCTGTCGCTGCGCCTGATCCTGTCCACCGGCGAACGCATCGAGCAGCGCGACCTGATCAATCACCTGACCTCGCTGCAGTTCACCCGCAACGAGTACGAGCTGCAGCGCGGCACGTTCCGCGTGCGCGGTGAAGTCATCGACGTGTTCCCGGCCGAGTCGGACAGCGAGGCGGTACGCATCGAGCTGTTCGACGGCGTGGTCGAGCAGATCAGCATGTTCGACCCGCTCACCGGCGAAAGCCTGCGCAAGCTCATGCGCTACACGCTGTATCCCAAGACCCACTACGCGACCACCCGCGAGCGCGTGCTGGCAGCGGTGGAAACCATCAAGGCCGAGCTCAAGCCGCGCCTGGAGCAGCTGTACGAACAGAACAAGCTGGTGGAGGCGCAGCGGCTGGCGCAGCGCACCCAGTTCGACCTGGAAATGATGGCCGAGGTCGGGTTCTGCAACGGCATCGAAAACTACTCGCGCCACCTCACCGGCAAGGCCCCGGGCGAGCCGCCACCGACCCTGTTCGACTACCTGCCGCCCGACGCGCTGCTGGTGATTGACGAGTCGCACGTGACCATTCCGCAGATCGGCGCGATGTTCAAGGGCGACCGTTCGCGCAAGGAAACCCTGGTGGAGTTCGGCTTCCGCCTGCCGTCGGCGCTGGACAACCGCCCGCTGCGTTTCGAGGAGTGGGAGGCGCGCTGCCCGCGCAGCATCTATGTGTCGGCCACGCCCGGCCCGTACGAACTGCGCGAAGCCGGCGATGAGATCACCGAACTGGTGGTGCGCCCGACCGGCCTGATCGACCCGGTGGTGGAGATCCGCCCCGTGGGCACCCAGGTCGACGACCTGATGAGCGAGGTCAACGAGCGGATCAAGCTCGGCGACCGCGTGCTGGTCACCACGCTGACCAAGCGCATGGCCGAGAATCTCACCGACTACCTCACCGAACACGGCATCCGCGTGCGCTACCTGCATTCGGACATCGACACGGTGGAGCGGGTGGAGATCATCCGCGACCTGCGCCTGGGCAAGTTCGACGTGCTGGTGGGCATCAACCTGCTGCGCGAAGGCCTGGACATGCCCGAGGTGTCGCTGGTGGCGATTCTGGATGCGGACAAGGAAGGTTTCCTGCGTTCCACCGGCTCGCTGATCCAGACCATCGGCCGGGCCGCGCGCAACCTGCGTGGCAAGGCGATCCTGTACGCCGACAAGATCACGCGCTCGATGCAGGCGGCGATCGACGAAACCGACCGTCGTCGCGCCAAGCAGGTCGAATACAACGAACTGCATGGCATCACACCCACGTCGGTGCTGCGGCCGATCACCGATGTGCTTGAAGGGGCGCGCTCGGATGCGGCCGAGAAAGAATCGCGTGGCAAGGGCAAGGGGCGCGGTGGCAAAGTGGCCGAAGAGGCGGTGGATTACCGCACGCTCGGTCCGGCCCAGATCGCCAAGCGGCTGCAGGCGCTGGAGCAGAAGATGTACCAGCACGCCCGCGACCTGGAGTTTGAAGACGCCGCGCAGGTACGCGACCAGATCCGGCAGCTGAAGGAGGCCAGCCTGGGCTGAACGGCGCGTTGTGAAATATCTTCACAAAAGTGTTGCGCTTGCCGGGGGACGTCCGTAATATACGCGGCCTGCCCCGACGCATTCGCAACGGCGCAGACGCAGGAAACGGGCGGTTAGCTCAGCGGTAGAGCACTACCTTGACATGGTAGGGGTCACAGGTTCGAACCCTGTACCGCCCACCACTCCAGTCGCAGAGACTGCAGTGGCACCCACAGAAAAGCCGGCCATCAGGTCGGCTTTTTCGTTTGGGTCGACGTTGACCTGCTGGCATGACGACGCCACGACATTCACCCACATCCGGATGGCGAGCTGCCTGATGGTGCGGATGTCCGCGCCGGCCCAGCATCGGGTTTTGTGCCCGGAGCGTTGCATGGTCATCGCGGCAGCCCGTGAGGGTGCGCCAGCGGCAGTTCCACTTCCCCTGTTCGGCAAGGCCTGCGCCGCGACGCTGCTGCTTGGCGTATGCATCACCGTGTTCGCACCGCAGTTGCTGCCGCGTGCGCTGGGGATGGTGGCGGTCTGTGTCGGCATGATCGGGTGGGGGTGGCCCTCGCGATGGCGATGGCTGGGTGCTGCGCTGCTGGGCATGGGCTGCGCGGCCCTGCATGCGCACGCGTCGCTTGCTGGGCAGTTGCCGGCCGGGGCCGCGGCCATCGATCACGTGCTGCAGGGAAGGGTGGTGAGCCTGCCCGACCACGGCGCGCGCAGCACCCGTTTCCTGTTCCGCGTTGACAACGATGCCGCGCTGCCACCGGATGTGCGCGGCCGCCTGTTTGCGATGGGCTGGCCTGCCCGCCCCGATGGCGGCGAGGATGCGCGTCGACACGTGCAGGCCGGCGCACGCTGGGTGCTGCATGCACGTCTGCGGCCGCCACGGGGGCTGCGCAATCCCGGTGGCTTCGACGCGGAGCGCCATGCCCTGGTGCAGGGGCTGGCGGGGTCCGGGCAGGTTCGTGAACCGGCACGCGCGCGCATGCTGGCGCCCGCCAGTGGCGTTCCGGCCTGGCGTGAGCGCATGGCGGCGTCCATTGCCTCGCAGGTGCGTGGCGAGGGGGCGCGTTTCGTGCAGGCCCTTGCACTGGGCGATACCCGCGCGCTCACCCAGGCCGACTGGGACGACCTGCGCGCGCTCGGGCTCACCCATCTCATCGCGATTTCCGGCTTCCACGTAGGGCTCGTCGCAGGCTTCGCGGCCTGGCTGGCGGCGTGGGTCTGGCGCGCATGGCCACCGCTGGGCCGCTACTGGCCACGACCGCTGGGGGTGGCGGTTGCCGCCGTGTCCGGGGCCGCGCTGTACGCCGCCGTGGCCGGCTTCGCGCTGCCCACCGTGCGCACCGTGCTGATGATTGCGGTGCTGGCCGCCGCACGCTGCAGCCGGCGCTGGGTGACCGTCGGCCAGTCACTTGCGCTGGCCGCCCTGGCGGTGTTGCTGGTGGATCCGCTGGCGGTGCTGGCGCCCGGCTTCTGGCTCAGCTTCGCCGGGGTGCTGTGGCTGGTCTGGTGCCTGCCGGGGCGCGACCCGCGTTGGCTGCGCACCTTCCTGGCGGCCCAGGGCGTGGCCACGCTGGCGCTGCTGCCACTCACCGTGGCGCTGTTCGGCCAGGCCTCGCGTGCCGGGCCGCTGGTCAACCTGCTGGCGATTCCCTGGTGGAGCCTGGTGGTGGTGCCGCTGGCGCTGCTGGGCACGGCGCTGGAGGCAGTGGTCGCGGGTGCGGGGCGCTGGCCCTGGCAGCTGGCCGCAGGGTGTTTCGAGGGCAGCTGGTGGCTGCTCGGCTATGCGGCCCGCAGCCCGCTGGCGCTGTGGTGGCTGCCGCAGGCCCGCGACGCGGCGCTGCTGGTGGCGTTGCTCGGGGTTGGCTGGCTGCTGCTGCCGCGCGGCAGCGGTGGTCGGCTGCCGGCGGTCCTGCTGTGCCTGCCATTGCTGTGGCCGGCCCAGTCGCGCCCCGGCGAGGGTGAGGTGGAACTGCTGGTCATGGACGTGGGGCAGGGCATGGCGATATGGGTGCGCACCCGCACCCACCGGTTGCTGTACGACACCGGCCCCGCGGCCGCGGGTGGGTTCGATGCCGGCGAGCGGATCGTGGTGCCGACCCTGCACGCGCTGGGCGAGGGGCGGCTGGATCGACTCGTGCTCAGCCATGGCGATCGCGACCACGCGGGCGGGGTTGCGGCGGTCAGGCGCGGGTTCGCGGGTACGCCGCTGCTGGCGCCGCAGGGCGCGCTGCCGGGCATCGACGCCCCCTGTCATGCCGGGCAATCCTGGCGCTGGGACGGGGTCGACTTCCAGGTTCTGCATCCCCGGCCAGGCACCCCGTACCAGGGCAACGAAAGCAGCTGCGTGCTGCGTATCGTGACCGCGCATGGCGTGATCCTGCTGGCCGGTGATATCGGCGCGCGCAGCGAGGCGCAGCTGCTGCAGGCACCGCCCGCGCTGCGGGCCGAGCTGGTGGTGGTGCCGCATCATGGCAGTGACGGCTCGTCCAGCGCCCCTTGGGTTGCCGCGGTGGCGCCCACGCTGGCGATCGTCTCGGCCGGGCATGGCAACCGGTTCCGACACCCGCGCCCGGCCGTGGTGGCGCGCTGGCAGGGCGAGGGGGCCGAACTGCTGACCACCGCCGAGAGTGGCGCGCTGCGCGCCTGGCTCGGGCGTGAAGGTCTGCAGGTGCGTGAACAGCGGGTTTTTCAGCCGCGTTGGTGGGATGCCGCGGAGCGGGCGCGGTCGGCTGCTATCCTATCGGCGGTCAAACAAGCGGCTGATGGGCCGGAGGGTTGAAACGTGTGGGAACTGGTCAAGGCCGGTGGCTGGCCGATGGTGCCGCTGCTGCTGTTGGGCGTACTGGCTTTGGCAATTGTCCTGGAGCGTTTCTGGACCTTGCGGCGTAACGAGGTCCTGCCCCCCGGGCTGGGCCAGGAAGTGCGCAACTGGGCCGCGCGCGGCAAGCTCGACCCCAGCCACATCCAGTCGCTGCGCGCCAACTCGCCGCTGGGCGCGCTGCTGGCCGTGGCGCTGGAAGCACGCAACCGCCCGCGCGACCAGATCCGCGAGCGCATCGAGGATGCCGGTCGGCATCTGGTGCACCGCATGGAGCGTTTCCTGAACGCCCTGGGCACGATCGCCTCGGCCGGCCCGCTGCTGGGCCTGCTGGGCACCGTGGTGGGCATGATCCAGATGTTCCTGGGCATCCTCGACCATGGCGTGGGCGATGTGAACCAGCTGGCCGGCGGTATTGGCAAGGCGCTGGTGTGCACCGCCACCGGCATGATCGTGGCGATCCCGGCGCTGATGTTCCATCGCTACTTCAAGGGCCGCATCGGCGGTTACGTGATCGAGATGGAGCAGGAAGCCAGCGCGCTGCTGGATGCGCTGGACGGTCGCCCCGGGGTGATGAACACCGGCGCACGTGCGCCGACCGCGGCGCCGGCCGCACCCGTCACGGCCAAGGGCTGACGGATGCGTATCCGCAATGACCGGGTCCAGGACGAGCCGCACATCGATCTGGTACCGCTGATCGACGTGATCCTCGTGCTGATCATTTTCTTCGTGGTCACCACCACCTTCGACGCGCGCTCGACCCTGCAACTGCAGTTGCCGACCGCCAGCCAGCAGGACAACAGCGAGCCGCCGCGTTCGCTCAGCGTGCTGGTCAACGCCGAGGGGCGCTATTTCATCAATGACCAGGAAGTGCTGCGCACCGACGTGGAGTCGGTCAAGCAGACCATCGCCGCCGTGGCCGGCAGCGACCGCGAACAGACGGTGCTGCTGCGTGCCGATGCCCGCACGCCGTACCAGGCCGTTGTCACCGCCCAGGATGCCCTGGGCCAGCTCGGCTTCCGCCGCATCGCCATCGCAACCGCGCCGGAGGTGCGTCCATGAGTAACAAACACGCGCCGATCTGGCCGATCTACAAACGTCTGCTCGGTTACACCCGTGCCTACTGGACCTTCATGGTGGCGGCAGTGATCGCCATGGTCGTCGAGGCGCTGGCCGGCTACCACTTCACCAAGCTGATGGAACCGCTGGTCAACCGCGGCTTCGTCAATCCCGAGCCGCGCATGGCGGTGATCCTGCCGTTGACCATCCTCGGCCTGTTCATGATGCGCAGCCTGGCCACCCTGGTCAGCGATTACGCGCTGGCCCGTACCGGCCGCAGCGTGGTGCGCGACCTGCGCGAACAGGTGCTGGAAAAGTACCTGCATCTGCCGTCGGCGCATTTCGACAGCGAGGCGACGCCGGTGATGGTCAGCCGCCTCAACTACGACACCGAGCAGGTCACCCAGGCCAGTGCCGACGCGCTCAAGACCCTGGTGGCAGACACCCTCACCATCATCGCGATGCTGGTGGTGATGCTGCAGATGAGCGTCAAGGTCACCGTGGCCATGCTGGTGGTGGTGCCGCTGATCGGCGTGATCGTGTCGTTCGTGGGCAAGCGCTACCGCCGCATCAGCCGAGGCATCCAGGACGGCATGGGCAGCATGGCGCAGACCGCCGAGCAGTCATTGGCCGCGCAGCAGGAAGTGAAGGTGCACGGTACCCAGGCGCACGAGATCTCGCGCTACTCGCGCCTGGCCAACCGCATGCTGGGCCTGAACATGAAGGTGGAAACCACGCGTGCACTGGCCTCCAGCACCGTCCAGTTCCTGGCGGCGCTGGCACTGGCGGTGATCGTGTGGGTGTCCACCCGCGAAGCCCTGGCGGGCAAGCTCAATGCAGGCCAGTTCATGGGCCTGATGACCTCGATGATGGCCATCATTCCCTCGCTGCGTCGGTTGACCAGCGTGCAGACCTCGATTTCGCGCGGCGTAGCCGCCGCCGAGCGCCTGTTCGGCATCCTCGACCTGCCGGTCGAGCGCGACGAGGGCATCAAGAAGATCGGCCGCGCGCGTGGCGAGCTCGCCTTCGAGCACGTGATGCTGCGCTACCGTGAAGACACCGGCATTGCCTTGGACGACATCAGCTTCGTCGCCAAGCCGGGTACGGTCACCGCCATCGTCGGGCGCTCCGGCAGTGGCAAGACCAGCCTGATCCGTCTGGTGCCGCGTTTCTACGAACCCAACGGTGGCCGCATCACCCTGGACGGCGTTCCGCTGGAGGACTACCCGTTGGCGGACCTGCGCCGCCAGGTAGCCATGGTGGGGCAGAAGGTGATGCTGTTCGACGACAGCGTCGGCGCCAACATCGCCTACGGCATGGATGCCAGCGAAGACCAGATCCGCGCCGCGGCCGAAGCGGCCAATGCCTGGGAGTTCATCGAGCGCATGCCGCAGCAGTTGCAGACGCCGGTGGGCGAGAACGGCGCGCTGCTGTCCGGCGGCCAGCGCCAGCGCCTGGCGATCGCACGCGCGATCCTGCGCGACGCACCGGTGCTGATCCTGGATGAAGCCACCGCCGCGCTCGACAACGAATCCGAACGCCTGGTCCAGGACGCGTTGCAGCGTCTGATGCCCGAGCGCACCACGCTGGTGATCGCGCACCGCCTGTCCACCATCGAACATGCCGACCAGGTGCTGGTCATGGACCACGGCCGTATCGTCGAGCGGGGCACCCACCACGAACTGCTGGCCCTCGGCGGGCTGTACGAGCACCTGCACAAGATGCAGTTCCGCGAAAGGCAGGCGTGATGGCGGCCAAGGGCACCCCGACGCCGTCGTACTGGTATGACGGCAGCGCCATCCCGTTGCCGGCGCGGTTGCTTGCCCCGGTGTATGGCGGCGCCATCGCGCTGCGCAGGATGCTGTATCGGCGTGGCTGGCTGAAACGCCATGCGCTGCCGGTACCGGTGGTGGTGGTGGGCAATGTCACCGCCGGGGGCACCGGCAAGACCCCGCTGACCATCGCGCTGGTCAAGCGGCTGCGCGACGCGGGCTGGAAGCCCGGCGTGGCCAGTCGTGGCTACGGCCGCGACGAGGCCGGCACGGCACGGTGGGTCGAGGCCACCACGTCCACCGCCATCGGCGGCGACGAACCGGTGCTGATTGCGTGGAAGACCGGCGTGCCGGTCCGCGTGGATGCTGATCGCGTGGCGGCCGGCAAGGCGCTGGTCGACGCCGGCTGCGACATCATCGTCTGCGACGACGGCCTGCAGCATTACCGGCTGGCCCGCGATATCGAGATCGAAGTGGTCGACGCGCAGCGTCGCTACGGCAACGGGCGGATGATCCCGGCCGGCCCATTGCGCGAACCGGTCAGCCGCGCCAACGACTGCGATTTCCGCGTGGTCAACATGGGCCAGGCCAGCGATGGCGTCGGCGCGCAGCCGGCGTGCGGCTTCGGCGAATGGCCGATGCAGCTGCACATCGACAGCGCCCAGCCGCTCAGCGGCGGCCGCCCGCGCACGCTGGCGCATTTCCGTGGGCAGCGCGTGCATGCGGTGGCCGGCATCGCCCACCCGCAGCGCTTCTTCGACATGCTGCGCGCGCAGGGTATCGGCGTGGTGCCGCACGCGTTTCCCGATCATCACGCGTACCAGGCCGCCGACCTGCGGTTTGGCAGCGAACTGCCCGTGTTGATGACCGAAAAGGATGCGGTGAAGTGCAAGGTGTTTGCCAACGAATGGCACTTCGCCGTGCCGTTGGCGGCCGACCTGCCCGCCGCGTTCTGGGTGAACCTACTCGACCGCGTCGACAAGCTGGGCAAGCGCTGAGCGTTTCGCCCGCCGCATCGACTCCCCCGTCATTTCCGCGAGTTTGCACATGAGCCAGCCCCTCGATTTCGTCGTTGCCATTCCGGCCCGGTACGCGGCCTCGCGCCTGCCGGGCAAGCCCTTGCGCCTGCTCGGTGGCCAGCCGCTGGTGCTGCGCGTGGCCCAGCGTGCGCTGTTGGCCGGCGCACGCGAGGTGTGGGTGGCCACCGACGACGCGCGCATTGCCGATGCGCTGCAGGGCCTGTCCAGCGTGCGCGTGGCGATGACCTCGGCCGATCACGCCTCCGGCACCGACCGCCTGGCCGAATGTGCCGCGCAGGCCGGCTGGAGCGACGAGACCGTGGTGGTGAACCTGCAGGGGGACGAGCCGTTCGCCCCGGCCGAAGGCATCCGCGCGGTGGCCGAGGCGCTGGTCTACAGCGGGGCGGAGATGTCCACCCTGGCCACCCCGGTGGAAGACGCGGAGACCCTGTTCGACCCCAATGCGGTCAAGGTGGTGCGCCGGCAGAACCTGGATGCGCTGTACTTCAGCCGCGCCCCGATTCCGTGGCACCGCGACGCCTTCGCGCGCTCGCGCGACACCCTGGCGGGACCGCACTGGCTGCGTCACATCGGCATCTACGGCTATCGTGCCGGCTTCCTGCGCCAATTCGCGGCGTTGCCGCCGGGCACGCTGGAGCAGCTGGAGTCGCTGGAGCAGCTGCGCGCGCTGGAAGCGGGGCATCGGATCAGCGTGGCGCTGACCCCGGCCGAATTTCCGCCCGGTATCGACACCCCGGACGACCTGGCCCGGGCCGAAGCCTGGCTGGCGGCGCACGGCTGACCAGCCGGCGCGCGCAGGCCGCCGTCGGATTGACGCGGCACGACGATTGCATGACGCCGACTCCGGCATAATCGGGGCATGAACGTACAGCCCGTCCAGGACCTGCCCGAATTCGCCACGTGGCTCAACGCCACGCCGACCACCCTCACCGAACTGCGGGGGCGGCCGGTGGTGCTGGCCTTCGTCAACGCCGCCTCGGTGTGGTGCGCGCAACGGCTGGCCGAGTTGGCGCAATGGCAGTCGCGCAACCCGGGCAAGCTGCAGTTGCTGATCCTGCAGGTGCCCCGCTTCGACTGTGAGCGCGATCCCGCGCAGGCGCTCAAACTGCTGCGTCGCCAGGGCCTGATCGGCCCCGCGCTGCTCGATGCGGACTGGGACGGCTGGCGCCGCTTCGGCGTGACCGCCTGGCCGACCCTGGTACTGCTGGACGCGCAGGGGCGCGAGCGCGACCGCCTGGTCGGGTTCGGCGGCGAGCTGGAACGCGCGCTCAATGCGCTGTGCGAAGGCGGCGCCCGGCCGGTCGACGGCGACATGGCGCTGGCCCGCGAACTCAACCCTGAGCCGCGCCTGCCGCTGTCGTTCCCGACCGGCCTGGTGGCCACCACCGAGCGCCTGTACATCGCCGACAGCGGCCACCACCGCGTGCTCGAATGCAGCCACGGCGGGCGCGTGCTGCGCCAGTTCGGGCTGGGCACCGCCGATTTCATGGACGGCGGTCCGGCCGAGGCGGCCTTCAACCGTCCCCAGGGCCTGGCCCTGGAGCGCGAGTCGCTGTACGTGGCCGACACCGGCAACCATGCCCTGCGTCGCATCCACCTGCTGACCGGCCAGGTCGACACCTTGTGCGGCACCGGCCGCCCCGGCGAGCCGATCGAGGGGCCGGTGGCGCAGCCGCGCCAGACCGCGCTCAACCATCCGCAGGGACTGGCGGTGGCCGACAACCAGATCCACATCGCCATGGCCGGCGACAACCGCATCTGGACCTACCACCTGGGCCAACGCAGCCTGCACTGGCGCGCCGGTTCGGGGGCGATCGACGAACGCGACGGCAGTGGCCACCTGGCCGCGTTCGCGCAGCCGACGTCGCTGGCCGCCGTGCAGCAGGTGCTGTACGTCTGCGATGCGCTGGGCTCCTCGATCCGTGCCATGCAGCTGCGCGGCGACCTGGTGCAGACGCTGGTCGGGCAGGGCCTGTGGTCGTTCGGCGAACAGGATGGTCCGCGTACGATCGCCCAGCTGCAGCACCCGCAGGCCATCGCGCTCAGCCCGGATGCGCCGTTGCTGTGGATCGCCGATGCCGGCAATGGCCGCCTGCGCACGCTGCGCCTGGGCGGCGGTGAGTTGAGCACGCTGGAACTGCCGCGCCGACTGCACGGCCCGGCCGGGCTGGCCCTGGGCGGCGGAGCGGTGTGGATCGCCGAGACCGACGCCCATGCCGTGCTGCGTTTCGACCCTGTCAGTGGCGTATTGAGCGAAGTCCCGATCAGCGAATGACTGTTTCCACCGCACCCGCCTTCGATGGCAAGGCATTCGCGGCCCACCTGAGTACCGCGCCCGGCGTTTACCGCATGTACGCCGCCGACGACAGCCTGCTGTATGTCGGCAAGGCGCGTGCGCTGCGCAACCGGGTGGGCAGCTACTTCAACGGCACGCCCAAGACCACGCGGATCATGTCGATGCTGTCGCAGGTGGCGCGCATGGACGTGACCGTGACCCGCTCGGAGGGCGAGGCGCTGCTGCTGGAAAACCAGCTGATCAAGTCGCTGTCGCCGCGCTACAACGTGTCCCTGCGCGACGACAAGTCCTACCCGCACGTGCTGCTTACCCGCGAAGACTGGCCGCGCATCGCGCTGCACCGCGGGCCGCGCGCGGTGCCGGGCCGGTATTACGGCCCTTATCCGGGCGTGACCGCCGTGCGCGACACGCTCAACCTCATGCACAAGCTGTTCAAGCTGCGCAGCTGCGAGGACAGCGTGTTCCGCAACCGCTCGCGGCCCTGCCTGCAGTACCAGATCGGCCGCTGCAGCGCGCCTTGCGTGGATCTGGTAAGTGCGACGGACTATGCCGAATCGGTGCGCCGCGCCTCGCTGTTCCTGGAGGGGAAAAGCGACCTGCTCGCGCGCGAACTGGGCACCCAGATGCAGGCGGCCAGCGACGCGCTGGAGTTCGAGCAGGCCGCACGGTTGCGCGACCTGGTCACCGCACTGCGCAGCATGCAGACCCGCCAGTACGTGGACGGCCGCGCCGCCGACCTGGACGTGCTCGCCTGTGCCACCCGCGGCGCCAATGCCTGCGTGATGCTGCTGGCCTTCCGTGATGGCCGCAACCTGGGCACGCGGCCGTTCTACCCGCGGACCAACGGCGAAGAGAGCGCCGAGGAGATCCTGGCGGCGTTCGTGTCGCAGTACTACGCCGAGCACTCGCCGCCTCGCGAAATCCTGCTGGACCGCGAAATTCCGGATGCCAGCCTGATCGAATCCGCGCTCTCGGCCTCGGCCGAGGTCAAGGTGCAGCTGAAGTGGAACGTGCGCGGCGAGCGCGCCGGGTATGTCGAACTGGCCAGCCGCAACGCGCAGATCACCCTGGTCAGCGAGCTCACCAGCCGCAGCGCCCAGCATGCGCGCAGCGAAGACCTGCGGCAGATGCTCGGCCTGGCCGAGCAGGTCAAGCGGGTGGAGTGCTTCGATATCAGCCACACCATGGGCGAGGCGACCGTGGCCTCCTGCGTGGTGTTCGATGCCGCCGGCCCGGTACGCAGCCAGTACCGCCGCTTCAACATCAGCGGCATCGAGCCGGGCGATGACTACGCGGCGATGCGCCAGGCGATCGACCGCCGCTTCCGTCGTGCGGTGGAAGAGGACGGCGTGCTGCCCGACCTGCTGCTGATCGACGGTGGCGCCGGCCAGCTCGGCCAGGCCCAGGCGGCACTGGCCGACCTGGGCGTGGAAGGGGTGATGCTGGTGGGCGTGGCCAAGGGCGTGGAGCGCCGGGCAGGGCATGAGGCGCTGGTGCTGCCCGATGGCCGCGAACTGCGCCCCGGCGCGGCCTCGCCGGCCCTGCAGTTCATCCAGCAGGTACGCGATGAGGCCCATCGTTTCGCCATCACCGGCCACCGTGGGCGCCGCCAGAAGGCGCGCATGACCAGCAAGCTGGAGGATATCGCCGGCATCGGCCCGCGCCGCCGCGCCAGCCTGCTCAAGCATTTCGGGGGGCTGGTCGGCCTGAAAGCGGCCGGGGAGGCAGAAATCGCGAAAGTCGAGGGCATCAATGACGCCCTCGCTGCGCGCATCTACGCTAACCTTCATGGACTGCCCACGCCCGACGCGGCGGGCGAGTAGAGAGATGCGATGAAGTTGACCCTCCCCACCTGGCTCACCCTGCTGCGGATCCTGATGATCCCGGTGCTGGTGCTGGTGTTCTACCTCCCCTACAAGTGGACCAATTTCGCCTCCGCGGCGATCTTCGGCATGGCTGCCATCACCGATTGGCTGGATGGCTGGATCGCCCGCCGCTACAACCTGGCGTCCGCGTTCGGCGCGTTCCTGGACCCGGTCGCCGACAAGCTGATGGTGGCCGTGGCGCTGTTCCTGATCGTGCAGGGCCATCCGACCGCGTGGATGGCGGTGTGGGCGGCGGTGATCGTCGGCCGTGAAATCGCCGTGTCGGCACTGCGCGAGTGGATGGCCGAGATCGGCCAGCGCGCCAAGGTGCGCGTGGCCCTGATCGGCAAGATCAAGACCACCGCGCAGATGGTGGCGCTGCTGTGCCTGCTGTACTCGGTGGCGCCGCATACGCCGATGCAGGACATCTGGATGGGCGTGCAGGTGTTCCACATCGGTGACTGGACGCTGGCCATCGCCTCGATTCTCACGTTGTTCTCGGGCCTGCAGTACCTGCATGCCGCGTGGCCGAGCCTGCGTGAGGACGAACGCCTGGCCCGCGAAACCGCGCGTGCCAAAAAGAATGCGTAAGGGCTGTTGACACCTGCGCATTTGGTTGTAGAATTTCGCCTCCCAAGCGGGAATAGCTCAGTTGGTAGAGCGCAACCTTGCCAAGGTTGAGGTCGCGAGTTCGAGTCTCGTTTCCCGCTCCAGATACAGCGTCCACCGGCATTCCATCGCGGTGTGAAGCGACGAAAAAAGCGACCTTCGGGTCGCTTTTTTCGTATGCGCGCCGCGCGTCGTCAGCGGCGCTGGCCGATGCGCACCTTGCACCAGGTGCGGATGTCATCGCGCTTGAAGCCGGGGCAGGCATTGTCGATAGGCAGGTACACGTAGGTGGCTTCGTCGAGGTAGACGAAGTGGTAGTAGTTCCGGTCGTCCTTGCCGTACAGCCAGTAGTTCGACGACCCCTGATTGATCACGTAGGGCTCGAACGAGAAGATCGAAGACTCGGCCGGGAGCACGTTGCTCCTGTCCAGCAGCAGCATCCACGCGTTGGAGCCCACGTTGGTCGCCATGCAGGCGATGAGCAGCGCCGCGAGCAATGCGGCCATGCCGAAGAATACGTTGCGCGGGGTGCGGGTAGTCATGGCGCTCGATGAGGGCGCGTGGTGCGCCGGCGTAACGCGGATTCTCCCATGCACACTGCATGGGCGGGCAGGCCGGGAGGCGCTTCATACCCGCTTCACCACAACTTCATGGCCGCTCCGCCATCGGCCGGGATCCTGTGCCCCTTATCGCACAGGACACCCCTTGAATGGAGACGTCTTCTACCGCCTACGACTGGGACCTTGTCGTTGTCGGTGCCAGCTTCGCCGGCGCGGCCTGCGCGCTCGCCGCCGTCCAGTACGGCCTGCGGGTGTGCGTGCTGGAGCGCAAGGCCGATCCCGGCGCGCGACTGCACACCACCGGCATCATCGTCAAAGAGGCCATCGAACAGACCTGGCTGGGCCGGGCGCCGGGTGAGCTGCTGCAGCGGGTAGAGCGGGTGCGGCTGTACGCCCCCAGCCTGCGCAGCGTGCTGCTGGCGGCACCGGGCTACTACTTCATGACCACCGACACGCCGAACCTGCTGCGCTGGCTGGCGGCCGAACTGCGCGCCAATGGCGTGGACCTGCGCCTGCAGCAGTCGTTCACCCAGGCCCGGCGCGACGGTGACGGCTGGCAGGTGGAGGGGGCAGGGCGCACGCGCTATCTGATCGGTGCCGACGGCGCCACCTCACGCGTTGCGCAGCGCACCGGGCTGGGCCGCGTGCAGGACAATCTGTACGGGGTGGAGCAGGAGTTTGCCGGCGTCCAGCTGGCCGAAGCCGGGGCGCTGCACTGCTTTGCCAGCAAGCGCTTCGCCCCGGGTTACATCGGTTGGGCGGCGCAGAATCCGACCGGCGTGCAGATAGGGCTGGCGCTGCGCCATGATCCGACCCATGCACGCCAGCCCGATATGGAGGGATTCCTGCAGCATGTACGCGACGTGGTCGGCCTGCCGGCGGCAGCGGTTGCGACCGCGACGCGCGCCGGGCTGGTGCCGTGCGGCCTGCCGGATGGCCCGATCACCGCGCCCGGGGTGATCCTGACCGGCGATGCGGCCGGTATCGTATCGCCGCTGTCCGCCGGCGGCATCCACTCGTCCTGGCGGCACGGTTGGGCGATCGGCGACGCCGCTGGCCTGCGGCTGCGTGGCAACGGGCCGCCGCCGGAAACCGTGGCACGCAAGGCAGCCCCCAGCTTCCGCCGCAAGCGCCTGATGCGCTGGGCGATGGACCACCTGCAGATGGACTGGCCGCTGGATCTGGTGCTGCACTCCGGCGCGATGCGACGGGTGGCCGAGCAGGTGTATTTCCATCGGCGCGGGATGCGATTGGGAGCATAGTCCTTTGGAGGCCAAGGCGATCTTTGATCCGGCCGGGCGCTGCAGGGCGATCCAGCCGTCAGCCCGACAAGTAGCCGCGATCGCGCCAGTGACGCATCGCGAATGCATCGTCGGTCGCATGGAGCGGCGGGGTACCTTCCAGCAGTGCTGCGTTGACCTGCTCCAATTGGCCGGCGGCACGATGGAAAAGTCGAACGGCCTCAACCAGCCGCGGGCCACCCTCGGCATCCAGCGGCATCGACGGTTGTTCGCTCTCCTGATCGGCGAGGTGGCGCACGCGAACGCGTTCCTGCCCATCCTGGCAGCGCTCCAGGTCGTAGTAGAAGCTCTCCGTGGTTTCTTCATCTGTATCACGGCAGTAGCGACTCCGGGAAAAGCGCAGGATGGGACGCTGGCCTTCGGCGTCCGCACCACGCCCGCGCTGCCGGAACGCGGCATGGAATCTGCCTGTCCACAGTCCGTTGCGGTCACTGTCCTCGTAGTCGTCATAGGGAGCGGCAACGGGCAGGGCCAACAGACGCCGCACCCGGTCGGCGGGGATCTGGCTGGCGGCCCAGTGCCGATGCGATGCCCACTCCAGCAGCGCTGCCCAGCCCTTGAGAATGAGGGCGGTGTACTCCGGGGTGAAGGTGACACCCTCCACGCCGACCCAGTCGGGATCTGGCGTGTCCAGGGTGTCACAGGTGGCCTTCAGCAGTACCCAGCCACGTTGCGGTTTGCGCAGTGACACGACATCCCGCCACGACCAAGGCGCCGTCGCCGGTTCCAGTGTGAAGCTGACACCGATGTTGCGCGCGATGTCCTTGATCAGGATGGCGCGTCGTGGGATGCGATGCTCTTCCGACAGGTAGGCCATCACGGTCAGGTCGAGTCCGTCGCGCTTGATGCTGTGCAGGCAACCGTCGTCGGGCAGCAGGTCCGGATCGGACAGCCGGAGGAAATTCCCGGGGCTGACGTTGGCGTCTGCGAACATCGACGGAATCGTGAAGGGCGGATCGGGGCGTTCCAGCGCCTCCCTGCAGATGACGCTGCGGCCCGCCTCCAGCCGTTCGATCATGGCGGCTGCATTGAGTGACCACTCCGGCGCGGGCTCTGGTTCGGTCTGAATCACGCAATCGGCGGCAATGATCTTCATCAGTTCATCCCCGTCCAGGTCGTCAAGATCATCTACGCGGTTGAGGCAGCTCACCTTGCCGATCAGGTCCATGCGGTAGTCGGTTTGAATCAACAAGGCGGCCACCGTGTCGCCTTCGACATGCAGGCACCCATGGTTGTAGTCGCCCCAGTACAGTTCCTCGATCGTCAGGTTGCCGCCGACATGAATCTGCTGGCCGCCTACGATGGCGTTGCGCGCCGTCAGATCACCGAGCGCGACCAGCCCGCAGCTGCCATCGGTTTCCATGCACCATAGGTGCTGTTCGATGACGACGTTGCCGGTGACCAGGATGAACCAGGGCAGGACGACATCGGCGTCTGGACGGCGCCAGCGGGCAAGGGGATCGTCCAGGTCCAGGCGGTCAAGATGCAGGTCGCCATCGACGAAAAGGACGATCGGCGGGTCAGGTCGCAGGGAATCGGTATAAGCGCCCTGGTACAGGGAGGTCTCCGGCACCTTGTTGGCGACGTCCGCATAGGCCACTACCTCGAAGGGCCGGTCGTCCACCAGGGTTTCGCTTACCTGGGCTGGCGTTGGAGACGGCGTGGCCGCAACGACGTCGCAGGCGCGGATGATTGCACCGAATACCATTATCCAGTTGCCGACGGCCACGTCGGACAGAGAGCCCAAGCAATGCCGCAGCGCTACGGCGATGTCCCGATGCGACAGTGTGGCCGGCGCCAGGCATACGCCATGGATCACGTCGAAGGCCCACCCCAGCGGTCCATCCGCTTGTCCGGCCTGGCCCAGCGCGACCGCCCAGTCGAACATCGCCTGCAGTCGGCCGTCGGCGATGTCGCCGTAGACCGTGCGCAGCAGATCCACGACGTTGCGTCGTAGGTCGATGCACGAGGGGGCGTCGTGGTCCGCTGCGTGGCGCAGTGCCAGTTCAACCGCCATCAGGTCGCGTTCTTCCACCAGCAAAGGCGTCGGCCACCGGTGGGGGCGGTCGGGGGCCGCCTGTACCTCGGTCAGCCACGAGGCTGCATCCCGTGGGCCGGCATGCCCGCGCATCCACTGGACGGCGAACTGGGCCATCTCCAGCGGATCCTGGATCAGGGGCGACAGGATGCGGTCTGTGACCGGATCATGGCCAAAATAGTGACGCTGCCCATCCAGCAGCAGCGACTCGATGTGGCCTGTGGCGTTGAAGCGTTCGAGGATGGGGGTGTGCGGAAGAGAAAAGGGCATGTCCACGTCGCGGTATGCGAATGCACCAGTGTCCTTGCGGGGTCACACGCGTGAACATGCAATTTGTTGCATCCGACGGCTTCCGCGCCGCAGCGGCACCGGGAAGCCGTCGGTGGAGCCGGGGCTGTAAATCGAAGCCCTGCGGACAGTTGACGGCGTGAAGGAATCCCGACACAATAGCGCTCCTTCGACGCAGGTCGATGGGCCGGCAGCCTCCAGCACTTCACGGTGCGGTGCAGTCGGGGCAAGCAGAAAGTCTGCGGGAATAGCTCAGTTGGTAGAGCGCAACCTTGCCAAGGTTGAGGTCGCGAGTTCGAGTCTCGTTTCCCGCTCCAGATTTCGACAGGGCCCCCTTGGGGCCTTGTTTATCTCCGCGGTGGCACGCGGGCATCCTGATCGGCAGGTTCGACAGGGATGTGAAATAAAGTGTGAAAAGGCTGGTGTGTTACCTGCGGTTTCGGTAAGATACGCGCCTGATTTTGCGGGAATAGCTCAGTTGGTAGAGCGCAACCTTGCCAAGGTTGAGGTCGCGAGTTCGAGTCTCGTTTCCCGCTCCAAATCCTGACCAGGCCCCGTTCTCGGGGTCTTGTTTTATCGGGGTATCATTGCCCGGTAAGCTGTAGGGTCACCGGCCTGGTGGCAGAGTGGTTATGCACCGGACTGCAAATCCGTTGAGATGGGTTCGATTCCCGTCCAGGCCTCCAAATTGTTGACGCATGAAGCCCGCGAAAGCGGGCTTTATCGTTTCCGCCGGGTCGGGTCTCATCTGAACGCTTCAGTGAGGTGGTTTATCCGGACCGCTGAAAGTGACAGCATCTCCCTTCAATCCAAGGACACGCCCATGCCCCTTCGCGCGATTGCCTATGTCAGTGAGGCGTCGGCCGGCTTGTCCAGTACCGTGCTGGATACGCTGGTCGACGATGCCGCCCGCTTCAACACGGTGGCCGGCGTCACCGGCGTGCTGCTGTTTGATGGCGGCCGTTTCCTGCAGTACTTCGAAGGCCCGGAAGACGGCATGGCCGCCGTGCACGAGCGCATCCTGCAGGCCCGCAGCCACCATGGCATCGTGGAGCTGAGCCGGGGCCGCGTGCCCCAGCGCTACTTCCCGTTCTGGGGCATGCGCTGGCTGGGTGTCGAGCCGGCCCTGATCCGCCAGCTGTCGGCCGGCGACTGGGCCGGGTTTGCACGCCGGGTCAATGACGGCGCGGCGGTAAGCACCGGTCTGGACCGGCTGCTCGACCTGCTGGCGCACACCGTGCCCGCGCCCCCGGCCATGCCGGCGGCGGCCCGGTAAATCGCCGCCACGGGCGCCCCGGTCTTCACCGCACCGGCACGAGCGGTTGACCACGATGCAGGCTCGTTCACTTCCGAGGTCCTGCCATGACATTGCCCCAGCTGTTTGCCGCCACCGGGGCACCGGGGTCGTTCTGGGCGTCGCCGAGCAACGTGAATGGCGTGCTCTGGCTGGCGATCGGCCTGGCAGGCATCGGGTTCTCGCTGGTGCTGGCCAAGGCGCTCAAGCGCTTCAACGGCCTGGTGTGGGCGCTGCTTGCAGTGGGGATCGGCATCTGCGCCTACGGGATCTGGCGGCTGGCGTCCTAGCGCCGCCGCGGCTGCGGTTCTGACATCACGCTGTCAACATTGCCAGCCCATCCTGCCGGGGCGGAAAGGGCAGGGCGCATCTGAACCATTCAGCGATGTCCTCGCCAAAGTGCCTTCTGCCGATTGACTTGGTGCGAGGACCGTGCAAATTTTGGGTGAAGCGCAAGTGAACCTGCACCACGCAGGGTGGTAGCTCGTCTCCGAGGCAAGGCAAGTCCAAGGGAGGTCGTATGCACTACGACGTACATGACTTGGCAAATGGCGTGCGCACCGAGCTGGAAGCCAGTTACAGCAAACATGGCTGCGGCCCGGAATTCTGGACCACCTACCAGCAGGTGCTTGAGCGGTTGGTGCCCAAAGGGCGCAGCCGTACCCAGGTCACCAACGAACTGGCGTTGATCATCGAGCAGTTGGGGATCGTGCGGCGCGCGCAGATGGTGCCGCCACGCAGTACCCGCCTGCGCTGAGTTTCCGGTCGGGGGGCCGGTGCCATTCGGGGGAATGGCGCGTGTGGGGCGGGGCAGTGATCTACAGCCGATGCACGCCAACACCCAGCAGAACCAGCAGGGTGATCAAGGCGGTGAGCGTGCGTGGCCGCAGCCAGCGTACGCGACGCTGGTGCATGCGCGTCTCGCTGGCATGGCGAAGCAGGCCGGTCGGGAACTGCCATTGGCGCATCTGCGCGTTGCAGGCGTCCACGCAATCGCCACAGGCGATGCAGTCCACGTGCGGCCCATTGCGCACGTCCAACCCCATCGGACACACGTCCACGCAGGCGCGGCAATCCACGCAGTCGCCCAGCCGGTCGGCGGGAAAGCGCGGCATCGGCCCGGCCAGGGCCGGATGTGCGGCACGGAAGGCGTAGTCGCTGGCGCTGACCGCATCGAGCAGGCCGCGGCCGCGCTGCATCACCGCACCCAGCCCGGGCGCACGCGGCCCGCGCGGCTCGCCACGGCGTGCGTCGTACTGCACCTGCGGGGTGTCCTCATCACACAGGCTCGGGCAGATCCGCGCGAACGGGCACAGGTCGATGCACACCTGCTGGCGCAGGAAGCCGGCGTTGCCCCAGGTGGCCAGCGCGTAGAACGCCACCCAGAAGGTCTCCCAGCCGCTCCAGGCCGGCGGCCACAGGTTGTTCACCAGTGCCTGGATCGGGCTGAACAGGCCCACGAAGGTCACCCCGGTCCACAGCGCCACCACCGCCCACAACAGGTGTTTGGCCGCGCGGGCCAGCGCGGGATGGTGCAGGTGGTGCGCGGCGGCCTGCTCGATCCAGCGGAACAGGCGGCTCCACAGTGTCTGTGGGCAGCCGTGGCCGCACCAGATCCGCCCGCCCAGGGTGGTCAACAGCACCAGGCTGGTGGCCATCACCGCCAGCAGCCCCAGCAGCACCCCCAGGTCCTGCGGCCACAGCGTCAGCCCGAACAGGTCGAAGCGGCGCCCGGGCAGGTCGAACAGCAGCGCCTGGCGACCGTTCCAGCGCAACCACGGCAGTGCGTAGAAGGCGGCCAGCAGGGTCGCCGACAGCCACGTGCGCCAGCGTGGCATGCGCCGCCTGCGCGGCGGAGGCAAGGGCGGGGCAGGGTCGACCAGGTGCAGGTGAAGGCGGTCAGGCATGGTCACCCCAGCTGCTCGTCGTCATCGGCCCGACGCGGCGGCCGGGACAGGTACCAGGTCACGCCGCTGGCGGCCGCTGTTACCGCCCAGAACATGAAGAAGCCCAGCGTGTAGCCCAGTTCACGGCTCAGCGCATGCTGCGGAAAGCTGATGTCGCGCAGCCGCAGCGGGTCCACAACGGCGAAGAACACCATGCTGGCCAGGCCAGCGGCGACGAAGCTGGGCCACAGGATGGCGCCCCATTGCTGGATCAACAGCCGGCGGCGGCGGGCCCCGGGCGGGTCGTGCAGGTCGGTCATTGCAGCCACGGTCAGTGTTTGACTCACAGACTAGGGCGCACCCACTGCGCCGACATTGATCCTGATCAAGACGCCGCACCCCCTGCGCGCGCATGCTCTTCATCACGCGCAGCACCCCACCGGCCGTAGAGAAACCGCATGCAGCATCCGCCCGCCACCCCGTTGCCCACGCCATCGCTGGAGCTGTGCAGCGAGCAGGAGGTCACCCGGCTGGTGCACGATTTCTACGCGCGCGTGCGCGAAGAACCGCGCCTGGCCCCGGTGTTCACCGCCCGCGTGCACGACTGGGATGCGCACCTGGCGCAGCTGGTCGATTTCTGGTCGGCCATGCTGCGCGGTACGCGCCGCTTCAGCGGTGCCCCGATGCCCAAGCACATGGCCATGGACGAGCTGGACCGCGACCTGTTCGACCGCTGGCTGCAGCTGTTCCGCCAGACCACCGCCGAATGCGCGAACCCGCCGATGCAGCGGCTGGCCGATGACGTGGCCACGCGGATCGCCGATACCTTCTGGCGCCGCTTCCAGATGCTGCGCTGGCCGCAGCTGCCGATCGCCGGTGCCGCGCGCCTGCATTGATCTGGCTCAATGCGCGCGGGGCCGCCTGCGCGCACGCTGGCGGCATGGACATCACCTCGCCTGCTGCCGCCGGGCTTGCCTGGCACTTCGACCCGGACCTGCTGCGTCGCCACGACCGGCCCGGACCGCGCTACACCTCCTATCCGGCGGCCCCGCATTTCCACGACGGCTTCGGCGCGCACGAACTTCGCGCGGCCATCGGCGCCAGCAATGCCGGCGCCCGGCCGTTGTCGCTGTACGTGCACGTGCCGTACTGCAGCAGCCCGTGCTTCTACTGCGGCTGCAACCGCGTGATCACCCGCGATCACAGCAAAGGCGTGGCCTATGTAGCGCGCGTGCTGAGCGAAGCGGACCAGATCGCGCCGCTGTTCGATGACACGCGCGAGGTGATCCAGCTGCACCTCGGCGGCGGCACGCCCAACTTCCTTGCTGCCGCGCAGCTGCGCGACCTGGTCGATGGGCTGCGCGAGCGGTTCCGCTTCAGCACCGCGGCACACCGTGACTTCTCCATCGAACTGGACCCGCGTTTCGTCAGCCCTGCCGACATCGCCACGCTGGCCGCGCTCGGCTTCAACCGGGCCAGCCTGGGCATCCAGGACTTCGACCCCGTGGTGCAGCGGGCGATCAACCGCGAGCAGGGCGTCGAGCAGACCCTGGACATCCTGCGCGCCTGTCGTGCGCACGGGCTGCGCTCGGTCAACGTGGACCTGATCTACGGCTTGCCGCACCAGACCCCGGCCGGCTTCGCGCAGACCCTGGAAACCGTGCTGCGCGAGCGGCCGGACCGGCTGGCTGTGTATGGCTATGCGCACCTGCCGCACCTGTTCAAGGCGCAGCGGCAGATTCCGGATGCGGCGCTGCCCAGCCCGGAGCAGAAGCTGGCCCTGTTGGGGCTGGCGGTGCGGCGCCTGTCGCTGGCCGGGTACCAGTACGTGGGCATGGACCATTTCGCGCTGCCCGACGAAGACCTGTCGCAGGCGCAGCGTGCGGGCCAGCTGCATCGCAACTTCATGGGCTACACCACCCATGCCGACACCGACCTGGTCGGGCTCGGCGCCAGCGCGATCAGCCATATCGGCGACAGCTACAGCCAGAATCCGCGCGACCTGCCGGGCTGGGAAGCGGCGGTGGATGCAGGGCGGTTGCCGGTCTGGCGCGGCCTGCAGCTGGATGCAGATGATGTGGTGCGCGCCGAACTGATCGGCCAGCTGATGTGCCAGGGCGAGGTGGATGGTCGCGCGCTGGCCACGCGCCATGGGCTGGATTTCGACTGCTATTTCGCCGATGCGCTGGTGGCGTTGCAGGCATTGCAGCACGACGGCCTGGCCGAGTATGCCGACGGCGTGGTGCGCGCCACCGAACGTGGCCGTCCGCTGCTGCGGCTGCTGGCGATGTGCTTCGACCGCTACCTGGCACGGCCGGACCAGCCGGTACGCTACTCGCGCGCCATCTGAGGGCGGTGTCACCGGCGCGGTGATGCGCGTGTAGTACCCTCCGCTGGCCTCGGCCAGTGGAGTGCTGCATGAAGAAGATGCTGTATTTCTGGGCAGCGTACCTGCTGTTTTTCGCTCTCCCGTTCCCGTGCATTCTGTACTACAGCATCGGCTACCCGGTCGATGCGGCCGACCGCACGTCGCCCGCCATGGCCGCCGCGTGGCTGGCGCTCTCGATCCTGCTGTGGGGGCTGCTGGCGGCGGCCTACGTGCATACGCTGCTGCGGGCGCCGTTCCGCGCACAGGCGCGCACCCGGGCGATCCAGCGTGCGGCGATCCGCCGCCGCGCACGCGTGGTGCAGGCGCAGGATACCGGGCGGATGCGGCGGGGGTGGCGCGTGTGGAACCTGACCCTGGCCTTCGACAATCTGTCCGGTACGCCCATCCAGGACCAGCTGCTGGCGGTGGACAGCCAACCGCAGCTGCAGCGCTTCGTGACCGACAATCAACTCGATGCGCTGCTCAGCGCCGATCCGGGCGGGTATCCCAACGTGGTGCTGGAAGGGGCCATGCCGGAGGTCGACCGGGGCCGGCTGCTGCGCCGCGCGCTGATCGGGGTGGTGCTGCTGGGCGCGCTGGCCGCCTACTACGCCTGGTGCTGGAACGACCCGGGGCAGGGGAACGGGCAGGGCTGGACCTTCCTGGCCCCGTGGCATCCGCTGCTGGTCATGCCGGCCTGCCTGTGCGGCTATCTGGTGCTGGGCCGCGTGTTCACCCGCATGGTGGGCATCGACCGACGCGCCGACGCCCTGAACTACCGTGGCATCGGGGTCGAGGCGCGGGTGCTGCACGTGCGCCAGACGGGGACCGAGGTCAACGCCCAGCCGGAGCTGGAGTTCCAGCTGGCCTTCGAGGACCGGCAGGGCAGCACCCACACGGCCACCGTGCGCAAGGTGGTGAGCCTGCTGGACCTGCCCCGGGTGCCGCGGGAGCGCGCGTGCATCCTGTACCACCCCGATGACCCGTCGCAGGTGCTGATGCCGGACCTCTGAAACACCCGCGCATTCCCAAACCGGGCCCGATCAGGCACCCTATGCCCCGCGTTGCCCGGATGGCGAAACTGGTAGACGCATCGGACTTAAAATCCGCCGGAGGCAACTCCATGCCGGTTCGATTCCGGCTCCGGGCACCAACGCTGGACAGGCGGCGCAACGCCGCCGGGTCCGCGCCGAATACCGTTAGCATGGGCGCTCCCTTGCCAGCCTGCGCCGCCGCCATGCTTACCCTCCATATCGGCAACAAGAACTACTCGTCCTGGTCGATGCGTCCGTGGGTACTGATGACCCAGGCGGATATTCCGTTCGATGAAGTGCTGCTGCGGTTCGACAGCTTCGATCCCGGCTCGCAGTTCAAGCGGCAGGCCATGGCGCTGTCGCCGTCGGGTACGGTGCCGGTGCTGGTGGATGGCGACCTGGTGGTGTGGGACACGCTGGCGATTGCCGAGTACCTGGCCGAACGTTTCCCCGACCGCGCGCTGTGGCCGCAGGCGGTGGACGCGCGTGCCCTGGCGCGCAGCGTGTGCGCGCACATGCACAGCGGATTCGGCGCGCTGCGCCAGCATTTCCCGATGAACATCGAGGCGTCGCTGCCGGAGGTGGGCGCACGCGTGCTGCGCGAGCAGCCGGCCGTGGTGGAAGACCTGCAACGCCTGCAGGCACTGTGGGAAACCCTGCTGGCGCGCCATGACGGCCCATTGTTGTTCGACCGGTTCAGCATCGCCGATGCCTTCTTCGCGCCGGTGGTGATGCGCCTGACCACCTATGCGGTGCCGGTCAGCCCACGCGTGCAGCGCTACATGGAGGCGGTGCTGGCGCTGCAGGGCGTGCAGCAGTGGGTGGCGGGCGCGCTGGCCGAACACGACTTCCGCCCGTTCGAAGAGCCGTACCGGCAGGCGCCCGACGTGCGCGACGGCAGTGAGTGACCGTCGCCGGCGCACCGCCAGGGGCGCCGCGCAGCAATGAGCCTGGACGCCCTGTTCAAGCAGCGCATCGCCGCGTTCGTGCAGGGCGGGGTGCCTGCGCGCGTGCCCGGGCCGCTGTTCCATGTCGAGGATGACGGGCAGCCCGGGCGTTGGCACCTGTCGGCCCCTGACCACCGTGGCCGTCCGATCCCGTTGGTGCGCTGGCACGACGTGATCCGGGTGCCAGCGCTGGCGCGCCGCATGGCCGACCGTGGCTACACCGATGCGGATCTGCATGCGGTGCTGCTCATGGTGACGCGGGTAGCGAACCTGTTTTCCGTCGACGCCGGGCAGCGCAGCAACAAGGAGTACGCCCAGTTCGGCCACGTGCTGCACCTGTTGACGCTGACGCAGCAGACAGACGAACACCTGGCGCTGCGAAATCACGCGCTGTACTTCCTGCTGTTCGAGCTGGACATCGATGATGAAACGCGGGACCGCCTCCAGTTCGGCGAGGGAGGCCTGCTGTTCCATGCCGAGCGGCTGGGCCCGCATCCGCTGTCGGACGTCGTCGGTGCGATGCATGACTGTCTGGTACGCCCGGGCCGGCGTTTCGCACCGTTCCTGCAGGTGGTCCGCGCGTTCCACCTGGGCTGGGTGCACTGGCTGGAAACGCCAGCGTCGCAGCCCTGGCGCCTGGCCCTGGACGAACCGCATGCAGCCTTGGCGCATCCGGATGTCTTCCTGGCGACCCTGCGGGGCGACGAAACGCGGATTTTCGACGTGCTGATCGATGCCACCTCATCCCAGGCGAATCCGGCAGCGGGATTGGTGTCCCGGTTGGTGCTGACGCACTACGGCCAGCATGTGCTGCGCCACACGCCCGAGGCGGTGCTGCGGCTGCGCGACTACGTGGGCGACGCAACGCGCTTTTCGCAGGTGCTGTGCGCGCTGGTCACGCAGGGGGCGGTGCCGGATCGGGGCCGGTTCGACGCGCTGGGGCTGGGCGGCTGCCTGGAAGGCGTGCCTGCGGATCGCGTGGCGAGCGGTTGGCCGGGCCGGTCAGCGCGAGGCGGGTAGCGGCCCCGCACCCAGGGCCAGCAGGGCGTGCGCGTACTTCTGCGTCAACCGCTGCACCACCTCCACCGGCAGGTACTGCAGCCGCGCCGGGTCGCTGTTGTCGGCAATGTCGGCCAGCTTGACCTTCAAGGCCAGCGGATTGCGCGCGATGGCGGCGTAGTAGTCGTCTGCCGGCACCTCCTTGCGTCGGGTCAGGCAGGCGACCGCCGCACGGATGTGGGCGGGGAACTGCTCCACCTCGGCCGCGAAGGCCGGGCAGTCTTCCACCACGTCGTGCAGCCACGCCACCGCCTCGGCCTCGGCATCGCCATGCACACGGGCGGCCACGCGCGCGACATGGCCGATGTAAGGTCGGCCGGCCTTGTCGATCTGGCTGGCATGGGCGCGGCGGGCGAGCGCCTCGGCACTGCGAAGGGTATCGATGGCACGTTCTCCTGGGGACCGATGGCTGCATTATGCGGGCAGCGGCGAAACGCAAACTTTACGCAGGCGCGCCGATGTCCCCGTAGGCTGCGTTCGACCCCAACACAGGCAAGGCAACATGGCGAGCGCGGCACGGGCAGGGATGGCGGTGGCGGTACTGGCACTGGCGGTGTGGTGCGCGGCTGGCGCCCAGGCCCAGGCCCCCACGGGTGGCCCGGCGGTGGTCGACCTGGCGCCGGTGGTGGTGTCCGGTGTGCAGCCCGGTCCGGGCATGTGGAAGGTGACCGGCAGCGATGGCCATGCACTCTGGATTCTGGGCACGGTGTCACCGTTGCCGGCCAAGCTGGATTGGCGCGCGGATGAAGTGCAGGCGGTGATCGCCAGCGCCGATGAAGTACTGGGGCCGCCCGGCTGGAAGGTCGACGCCGATATCGGCGTGTTCAAGGGACTGACCCTGCTGCCCTCGGCGATGAAGGCCGCGCACGATCCGCAGGGCCGGCGCCTGGACGAGATCCTGCCGGCGGCGCTGTATGCACGTTGGCTGCCGCTCAAGCAGCGCTACATGGGGCGCGACCGCGGCGTGGAAAAGGACCGGCCGCTGGTGGCGGCTGCACGCCTGTATGGCGATGCGTTGAAGTCGGTGGGGCTCGGGGGCGGCACGCCGGTGACCCGTGTGCTGGAGAAGGCCTACAAGGCCCGGGGCCTGAAGCCGGTGCCGACCCGGGTGGCGATCCGGGTGGAAGACCCGCGCGCGGCATTGAAGGAAATGCGGAGCAGCACCCTGGCCGATGCCGCGTGCTTCCAGCGCACACTGGACGTGGTGGAACACCAGCTGCCGCTGCTGGTGGAGCGGGCCAATGCCTGGGCCGTAGGCGACACCGAGGCGCTGCAGCAGCTGGCGGTGCAGAGCCAGTACGACGCCTGCGTGGGCGCGATCGCCGACAGCGAGTTCGGGCGGCGTCGTGGCCTGGGCGGGGTGGACCAGCAGGCCGCGGACAAATGGGTGCAGATGGCACGGGCCGCGCTGGGCCGCAATGCGACCACTTTCGCGGTGGTGCCGGTGGCGTTGCTGGTGCAGCCCGGTGGCTATCTGGCGCGCCTGGAGCAGGCCGGGTTCGAGGTCCAGGCACCCTGACGCTGCGACAAGCAGTCGCACGCCTGCCGACGCCGTGGCACCCCGTTGTCATCTATCTACACCTGCAGGTTCGTGGCATAGTCGAGTCAGTTCTCAGGGGAGTTCTGACTGCATGCCGTTGCGTGCGATCGCCTACACCAGCGTCGCCTTCGAAGGGATTCAAGCATCGGATATCGATCGCATCCTTGCCGCGGCGACAAGCTTCAACAAGGTGGCCGGGGTCACTGGCGTGCTGATGTTCGACGGCACCCGTTTCCTGCAGTATTTCGAGGGTCCCGAAGACGGCGTCGATTCGGTGTACCAGCGTGTGCTCAATGCGCGCAGCCATCTTTTCCTGCGCGAACTGGCGCGTGGCGCGGTACTGACCCGCCACTTCCCCCGCTGGACGATGGCGTCGGCGGCCATCGAGCCGCAGGTGCTCACCGGCATGATCGAGACCGCGTGGGAGGGCTTCAGTCCCGCAGCGCCGATCGCGGGCCAGGGCCGGGTAGGGTTCGCCCGCCTGCTTGAATTGTGGACCGGGGTATCGGGTGAACTGGAACCGGCCGCCGTGACGCTGGGCTCGTAACGCAACTGTTCGTTTCCCGTAACAAGAACATCACGGGTCCGCGCCTACTATCTCCCTACCAGCTGTGACCGGTCCTGCGGAAACTCCGCCAGGCTGTCTGAAAGGGTAGTAACCGCAGCTGGACCATTTGTTGGCCGTCGTCCGTACTCTCCGCGGACGGCGGCTTTGTTCTTTGTGGCATGCGGCTTCCCGCGTTAGGCTGTGCCATTCGTTCCCCGGCGCCGCCCCCATGAGTCTTTCCGCCCCCTTGCCGCCCCCCACCTGCCGTTGCTGCGTATCCCCGGGGCGCGGCTGATGGTCGCTGGGGCAGGCGCGGCTGATGCGCCGCACATCGCGGTCATCGGGCTTGGCTACGTCGGTTTGCCGCTGGCCGTCGCATTCGGCGCCCGCCAGCCAACACTGGGTTTCGACATCGACCACGCGCGCGTCGAGGAGCTCCAGCGTGGCCATGACCACACCCTGGAAATGGAACCGCACGAGCTTGCCGCTGCCCGGCACGCCCGTTACACCGCTGATCCCGCCGCCCTGGCCGCGTGCACCATCTACATCGTGACGGTGCCTACGCCGATCGATGCGCTGGAGCAGCCGGACCTGGGGCCGTTGCGCAGCGCCTCGTCGCTGATCGCCGCCGTGCTCAAGCCGGGCGACCTGGTGATCTACGAATCCACCGTGTACCCGGGGACCACCGAGGAAGTGTGCGTGCCGCTGCTGGAAGCCGGTTCCGGGCTGCGCTTCAACCACGATTTCCATTGCGGCTACAGTCCCGAGCGGATCAATCCCGGTGACCGCCAGCGCCGCCTGCCCGACATCCGCAAGATCACGTCCGGTTCGACCCCCGCGATTGCCGCGCAGGTCGATGCGCTGTACGCGACCATCATCACTGCCGGCACGTGGCCGGCGCCGTCGATCCGCGTGGCCGAGGCCGCCAAGGTCATCGAGAACATCCAGCGCGACGTCAACATCGCGCTGGTGAACGAGCTGGCGCTGATCTTCGACAGGCTCGGGATCGATACCCAGGACGTACTGGATGCAGCGGGCAGCAAGTGGAACTTCCTGCCGTTCCGGCCGGGCCTGGTCGGCGGCCACTGCATTGGCGTGGACCCCTATTACCTGTTGCACAAGTCCGAAAGCGTGGGCTACCACCCGGACCTGATCCACACCGCGCGGCAGGTCAACAACCGGGTCGGCGCACATGTGGCCCAGCGCGTGCTGGCGTTGCTGGCGGGGCGTGGCAAGGCGCCGGACGCTGCGCGCATCCTGGTGCTTGGCGTGACCTTCAAGGAAAACTGCCCGGACCTGCGCAACAGCCGCGCGCTGGAGCTGGCGCAGTCGCTGCAGGCGGCCGGTGCGCGGGTGGACGTGCAGGACCCGTGGGTAGGACCGGCGGTGCTGGCAGGCAGCGGCGTGCACTGGGTAGAGCGGGCCGATCCCGGCGCGTTCGATGCCGTGGTGCTGGCCGTGGCCCACGACGAGTTCCGTGCGTTCGACGCGGCCACCATCCGCGCGCTGCTCACCCCCGACGGGGTGGTGTACGACGTCAAATCGGTCTGGCCACGGGACGTTGTCGACGACCGGTTGTAGACTCGAATGCGTTATTGATCGAGGAAAGCCATGCATCGTTACCTGGTCTACGTGCTCGCCATCCTGTTGTTGCCGGTCTGCCTGTGGCTGGCCACGATATGGCCGGCCTGGTATTGGGGCGTCGGCGGCACCCTCGCGCTGGTGGTGCTCGGCACCTGGGACCTGTTGCAGAAGCGCAGCACGCTGCGCCGCAACTACCCGGTGATGGCGCATTTCCGCTACGGGCTGGAGTCGATCGGCCCGGAAATCCGCCAGTATTTCGTGCAGAGCGACCTGGAGGACGTGCCGTTCTCGCGGCAGCAGCGCGCGCTGATCTACCAGCGCTCCAAGAATGAAATGGACGTGGTGCCGTTCGGCACGCTGCGCAGCACCTATGCGGTGGACTACGAGTGGATCAACCACTCGCTGGCGCCCACCGAGATCGCGCACAGCGATTTCCGCGTGCTGATCGGCCCCAATTGCGCCAAGCCGTATTCGGCCAGCGTGTTCAACATCTCGGCGATGAGCTTCGGCTCGCTGTCGGCCAACGCGATCCGCGCCCTCAACGAAGGCGCGCGCCGCGGCAGTTTCTACCACGACACCGGCGAAGGTTCGATCTCGCCCTATCACCGCGAGATGGGGGGCGATCTGGTGTGGGAGATCGGGTCGGGCTACTTCGGCTGCCGCGATGACGCGGGTGGTTTCAGCGAAGAGAAGTTCGTGGCCAATGCCAACACCGATCAGGTGAAGATGATCGAGATCAAGCTGTCCCAGGGCGCCAAGCCCGGCCATGGCGGCGTGCTGCCGGCGGCCAAGGTCAGCGCGGAAATCTCGGTCACCCGTGGCGTGCCGATGGGCGTGGATTGCGTGTCGCCGTCGAAGCATTCGGCGTTCAGCACGCCGGTGGAGCTGCTGCAGTTCGTGGCGCGCCTGCGCGAGCTGAGCGGCGGCAAGCCGGTCGGGTTCAAGCTGGCCATCGGCCATCCGTGGGAGTGGTTCGGCATTGCCAAGGCGATGCACGAGACCCAGCTGCTGCCGGATTTCATCGTGGTCGACGGTGCCGAAGGCGGCACCGGCGCGGCGCCGGCCGAGTTCATCGACCACGTAGGCGTGCCGATGCACGAAGCGCTGCTGCTGGTCCACAACACGCTGGTCGGGCTGGACCTGCGCGACCGGATCAAGGTGGGCGCGGCCGGCAAGGTCACCAGTGCCTTCGAGATCGCGCGCACCATCGCGCTGGGCGCGGACTGGTGCAATGCCGGGCGCGGTTTCATGTTCGCGCTGGGCTGCATCCAGTCGCTGAGCTGCCACAGCGACAAATGTCCCACCGGTATCGCCACCCAGGACCCGCACCGCTGGCGGCATCTGGACGCGGCCGACAAGGCCACCCGCGTGCACAGCTACCACGACAACACCGTGCGCGCGTTGCGCGACCTGCTGTGCGCGGCCGGTTTGAACCACCCGTCCGAACTGGGCCCGGAGCACATCCTGCGCCGGGTATCGCCGGTGGAGATCCGCTCGCTGGCGTCCTTGTACCGCTACTTGGCGCCGGGTGAACTGCTGCGGCAGGTGCCCGACCATGCGGTGTTCCATGATTACTGGAGCGATGCGCGCAGCGATTCGTTCCAGCCGCCGGCGCGGATCCAGGCGCTGCGCACGAGCAAGTCGCGGTGATGGCCGGGACAGTTGCCGAGGGCGGAGCTGCCGAGCAGCGCCCGGCGCTGCGCGTGGGGACGGCCGAAGACGCCGGGCGGCTGTGGGCGCTGCGCACCCGCTGCGTGCGTGAGCTGTGCAGTGCGGCCTATCCGCCGGAGGTGATCGCGCCGTGGGCCGCCTCGCCGCCGCCGGCGCAGTACCGTGGCCTGATCGGGCAGGGCGGGTGCGTGGTAGCCGAAGACGGGGCCGGGCAGCTGCTGGGGTACGGCATCTTCGATGCAGCAGGCAATGAAATCGATGCGCTGTTCGTCGACCCCGATTGTGGCGGGCGAGGCATTGGCCAGATGCTGATGCAGGCTCTGCAGGCCCTGGCCGACCCGGCGCGTCCGCTGGTGCTGTCGGCCTCGCTCAACGCGGTCCCGTTCTACCAGCGCTGCGGTTTCCGGCCGCTACGTGAGGAAAGCTACCCGCATCCCAGCGGTATCGCGCTCGCCTCGGTGCGCATGCAGCGCCCCTGACCCGGGCTGGCCGCTGGGGACGCCGTGCAGGGTAGTGCCGGCCGCTGGCCGGCTCCCCGGGATGCCCAAAGCACAAGGTAGTGCCGGCCGCTGGCCGGCTCCCCGTGATGCCCAAAGCACAAGGTAGTGCCGGCCGCTGGCCGGCTCCCCGTGATGCCCGAAGCACAAGGTAGTGCCGGCCGCTGGCCGGCTCCCCAGGATGCCTGAAGATATGCCTGGAGCCGGCCAGCGGCCGGCACTACCGGGGCGTGTCGGGTGTGCATGGAGCCGGCCAGCGGCCGGCAGTACCCGGGCGTGTCGGGTGTGCATGGAGCCGGCCAGCGGCCGGCAGTACCCGGGCGTGTCGGGTGTGCATGGAGCCGGCCAGCGGCCGGCACTACCGGGGCGTGTCGGGGTGTGCTTGGAGCCGGCCAGCGGCCGGCACTACCCGGGTTCGGCGCGGCCCGCTTATCGGGCCTGCAGGTACTCGATCACGCCACGACCGGCGCGCAGCCCGCTGGCAAAGCAGGCGGTCAGCAGGTAGCCGCCGGTGGGTGCTTCCCAGTCCAGCATCTCGCCGGCGCAGAACGTGCCCGGCAGGTCGCGCAGCATCAGCTGCGCGTCCAGCGCCTCCAGGCGGACGCCGCCGGCGGTGCTGATCACTTCGGCGATGGGGCGCGGGCGCAGCAGCGACAGCGGCAGCCGCTTCAGCGCGGCGGCGATGCGTTCGGCAGGCAATTGGCCGGCGTCCTTGCCCAGTACTTCAAACAGCAGCGCCGACTTGACTCCGCCCAGGCCCAGCTGGCGGCGCAGGTGCTCACCGAAGCTGCGGCCCTGGCGGGGGCGCTGCAGCTTGTCCAGCAGCTGCGCCTCGGTCTGGCCGGGCAGCAGGTCCAGATGCAGCGTCACCGCGCCATCGCGGGCAAGGGTGTCGCGCAGGTCGGCGGCCATCGCATAGATCAGGCTGCCTTCGATGCCGTCGGCGCTGATCACGCACTCGCCCTGCAGCGTGCGCGGCTGTCCATCCAGTCCGACCCAGTGGGCCACCAGCGGCTTCAACGGTGCACCGGCCTGGCGCTCGCGGAAGTACGCGGTCCAGTCGACGTCGAACCCGCAGTTGGCCGGTTGCAGCGGTGCCATCTCAATGCCGCGTGCGGCCAGCGGTGCCACCCACGCCGCATCCGAGCCGAGCTGTGGCCAGCTGCCACCGCCCATCGCCAGCACCACGGCATCGGCCTGCACGGTCACCTCGCCGTCGGGCGTCTCGAAGCGCAGGGCGCCGTCGTCCGCCCAGCCGGTCCAGCGATGCTGCACATGCAGGCGCACGCCCTGTTCCTTCAGGCGGCGCACCCAGCCACGCAGCAGCGGGGCGGCCTTGCGGTCCACCGGAAACACCCGGCCGGAACTGCCCACGTAGGTCTCCACGCCGAAACCCAGCGCCCAGTCGCGCAGCGCAGGGCCATCGAAATCGGCCAGCCATGCGCCCACCTCGGCGGCCCGCTCGCGGTAGCGCGCCACGAACACGTCGTGCGCATCGGAGTGGGTCAGGTTCAACCCGCCCTTGCCGGCGATCAGGAACTTGCGCCCGGGCGAGCCCTTGGCCTCGTACACATCGACCTGGTGGCCGGCAGCGCGCACGGTTTCGGCCGCCATCAGCCCGGCCGGGCCACCGCCAATGATCGCCACGCGTCGCGCGGGAGTGCTGGAAACGGTCATGCAGGCCAATCAGCGCGGGGTGACGTCGAGCAGTTCGACATCGAACACCAGCGACGAACCGGGCCGGATCGGACCGGCGCCACGGTCGCCGTAGCCGTACTCGGCGGGAATCATCAACGTGCGCTTGCCGCCCACCTTCATCCCGGCGAAGCCTTCATCCCAGCCCTTGATGACCTGGCCCTGGCCGAGGTCGAAGCTGAAAGGTTCGCCACGGTCGACCGAGCTGTCGAACTTGTCGCCGTGCTTGTCGGCGGTGCGTTCGTCGTAGATCCAGCCGGTGTAATGCACGGTCACCTTGCTGCCAGGCGTGGCCTCGGCGCCGGTGCCCGGCTGGGTGTCGATCTTCTCGAACCGGGCGATGCTGCCGCCCGGCGGCGGGCCGGGCGGGGTGCAGCCGGCAAGCGCCAGCAGCATCAGGGGGGCAAGCAGATAGGAGGGCAGGCGGCGCATGGCGGCTCCGGATCGCAAAAACGGGACGCAAGGGTAGCGCATCGCCGGGCGCTATCATGGGCGCATGTCGAAACTGCTGCTCAACCTGCGCAATGTCGCGGACGATGAAATCCAGGACGTGATCGCCCTGCTGGACAAGGCGGGCATCGCCCACTACCGCACCGAACCCAGCCCGTGGGGCATCTCCTGGGGCGGAATCTGGATCCGTGACAATGAGGACCTGCCGCGCGCCAAGGCCCTGATGGCGCCCTACCAGGAGGCCCGCGGGGTGCGCGTGCGGGCCGAGCGCGAGGCGGCGCTGCGTGATGGCACCGCCGAAACGTTCGGCAGCCTGCTGCAGCGCCGGCCGCTGTTCGTGATTGCGGTGCTGCTGGGCATGGTCGCCGCAGCGGCGCTGGTGTTCCTGCCGTTCGTGCTGCTGCGCGGCTGAACCGCGGGCGGCCCGCGGTCCGGCAGCGTGGCGGCCGGCATTTATACTGCGCAGATGATCGCCAATACCGCCGCCTACCATTTCACCCCCATCGCCGACCCCGACGCGCTGTGCGCCACGCTGCTGGAGCGCGCCACCGTGGCCGGCCTGCGCGGCACCCTTCTGGTGGCGGGCGAGGGCATCAACCTGTTCCTGGCCGGCGCTGAAGCCGGCATTGCCGATTTCTACGCTGCCCTGCACGCCGACCCGCGCTTTGCCGGGCTGCGGGTGAAAACCAGCTACAGCCAGATGCAGCCGTTCGCGCGGCTCAAGGCCAAGGTCAAGCCGGAGATCATCAGCTTCCGCATCGACGATGGGCAGCCGCTTGCGTATCCGCGCGCGCCGGCGGTGGACCCGGCCACGGTGCAGCGCTGGCTGCGCCAGGGCCATGACGATGCCGGCAAGCCGGTGGTGATGCTGGACACCCGCAACACCCAGGAAATCGCCTACGGCACCTTCCAGGATGCGCTGGTGCTGCCGATCACCAAGTTCACCGACCTGCCCGATGCCCTGGCGCCGCACCGCGAGGCGCTGCGCGACAGCACCGTGGTCAGCTTCTGCACCGGCGGCATCCGCTGTGAAAAGGCTGCGTTGTGGATGCGCAACGACGGCATGGACAACGTGCTGCAGCTGGAGGGCGGCATCCTGGGGTACTTCGAGGCCGTCGGCGGCGAAGGCTACGAGGGCCGGTGCTTCGTGTTCGACGAGCGCGTGGCGCTGGATGCGCAGTTGCAGCCGCTGGTGGATCAACCCGGTACCGAAGCCGCCTGAGCGCTGCTCGGCGGGCAGGGCGCGGCGCTACCGGCGGCCGGGTAGCGCCCTCACGAACCCGAACCGCAGGAATCAGCATCCCGCCACCGGCACTGGCGGCGGGCGGTGGCCAGCCCCATCTGGAAGGGATGACTTCTGGACGGAACCCCTCCATGCAACTGTCGATTCTTGATCTGGCCCCCGTCTGCGAGGGCAGTGATACCACCCAGGCCTTCGCCAACATGCTGGACCTGGCCCAGCACGCCGAAGGCTGGGGGTACCACCGCTACTGGCTGGCCGAACACCACAACATGCCCGGTATCGCCAGCGCCGCCACCGCCGTGTTGATCGGCCACGTGGCCGGCGGCACCACGCGTATCCGCGTAGGCGCCGGCGGCATCATGCTGCCCAACCATTCGCCGCTGCAGGTGGCCGAGCAGTTCGGCACGCTGGCCTCGCTCTACCCCGATCGCATCGACCTGGGCCTGGGCCGCGCGCCCGGCACCGACCAGCCCACCGCGCGCGCCCTGCGCCGCTACTTCGACAGCGCCGACCAGTTCCCGCAGGACGTGCGCGAACTGCTGCATTACTTTGAACCGGCACAGACCGGCCAGGCGGTGCGTGCGGTGCCTGGCGCCGGCATCCCGGTGCCGGTGTGGCTGCTGGGCTCCAGCCTGTTCAGCGCGCGCCTGGCCGCCGCAATGGGCCTGCCGTTCGCGTTCGCGTCGCACTTCGCGCCCGATGCGATGGACGAGGCGCTGGCGGTGTACCGCCGCGAGTTCCGCCGCTCGCAGTACCTGGAGGCGCCGTACGCGGTGCTGGGCATCAACGTGGTGGCGGCCGAGTCCGAGGCGGAGGCCAAGCGCCTGTTCACGACCCAGCAGCAGAGCTTCGTCAACCTGCGCCGCGGCAAGCCGGGGCTGATTCCGCCGCCGATCAACGACATCGAAGACTTCTGGCAGCCTCATGAAAAGCTGGGCGTGCAGAACGCGCTGGCCTGCGCGGTGGTCGGCGACATGCGCCAGGTGGGTGAGGGGATGGCCGCGTTCGCGGCGCGCCACAAGCCCGACGAACTGCTGCTCACCGCCAACATCTTCGATCATGGCGCGCGCAAGCGCTCGTTCGGGCTGGCGATGCAGGCGTGGAAGGCCAACGCGTAGGGACAGCGTTGCGAGTGCGCGCGAAGATTGCGTGACCGCGCGGTTCACGCTGCCGTGGCTGCCGATCGGCTGTGATGGGGGCTCCCGTTTCAGGAGTCACCCCATGGCAGAACACGACCGCCAACAGCACATCAAACAACTGGCGGGCATGATCCGCGATGTCGACATCGCCATGTTCACCACCGTCGGTGTCGACGGCCGGCTTTACAGCCGCCCGCTCGGCACGCAGGAAGTCGAGTTCGACGGCGACCTCTGGTTCGCCACGGAAGCCGACAGCCCCAAGGTGGCCGAGATCGCGCTCAACCCGCGCGTCAACGTGTCCTACTCCTCGCCCTCGGGCAACACCTACGTGTCGGTCGCCGGCACCGCACGCATCGTCGATGACCGCGCGAAGATCGAGGAACTGTGGTCGCCGGCGATGAAGCTGTTCTTCCCCGGTGGCAAGGACGACCCCAACCTGCGCCTGATCCATGTCAGCGCCGAATCGGCCGAGTACTGGGACGGCCCCGGCGGCTTGCTTGGCAGCGCGTTGTATTTCGTGTTGTCGGCCGTCACCGATGACCCGGGCGCGTTGTCCGACACCGGTACGGTGGATCTCAAGCCCGGGGCGTGAGTGCCGGGCGATTTCCGGGCAGCCGACCAACGGTCGGCTCTACCCGGGATAGCCCCGACCGTTGGCCGGCGCAGTAGGCGCACCCCGCATCGCAGGTAGGCCCCGACCGTTGGTCGGCGCGCAGTCGGGGCAGCCCGCATCGCAGGTAGGCCCCGACCGTCGGTCGGCGCCTGTCGGCGCGCCCCTCAGAACCAGCGCTGGACCTGCTCCACCGTATAGCTCACCAGCTGCCCGGAACTGAAGCCGAAGAACAGCACGGCGGCCAGTGCGCCGATCCAGTTCAACAGCATCAGCATGCCATCGCGTTCCAGCAGCGCCAGCGCGAACAGCAGCAGCTGGAAGCCGAACAGGTAGTTGGTGAACGGGATCGGCAGCGACAGCAGCACCGCCACCAGGATCAACAGCAGGCCGGTCAGCGCGTGCGCCGGCCGCGGCACCAGCAGGGCGGGCAGGCGCGGCTTCAGCAGCTTGTCCAGCCGCCGCAGGGCGCCGTCGATACGGGCCAGGAAACGGTGCATCGTGCCGCGCTTCGGGCCGCGGTTGGCAATGAACTTCGGCAACCACGGCCGGCGCAGGCCGAACAGCATCTGCCCGCCGATCAGCAGGATCAGCGGGCCACTCACCGCGCCGCCCACGCCGGGGATCGGGATGAACGCCGGCAGGATCGCCACGAACAGGAACACACCGAACGCGCTCTGCTGCAGGTCCTGCAGGATGTTGCCCAGCAGCAGCCGCTCTTCCGGGTCCCCGTGGTCGAACATCGCCAGCAACGTGCGGATGCCTTCGTTGCGGTACGCCGGCCGCCCCGCGTCCGGCGGCGTTGGATCAGCCGGTGAGTTCATCGGTCTCTTCTTCGGACAGCGTGCGCAGCAGCAGCTTGTCCACCCGCGCACCGTCCAGGTCGACGATCTCGATGCGCCAGCCGGCCCAGTCGAAATACTCGCCCGCGTGCGGAATGCGCCCGAAGAAGTGGATGCACATGCCGGCCAGCGTGTAGTAGTCGCCGTCTTCGGCATCGGGCAGTTCGGCATTGCCCATCAGTTCGCGCAGGTCTTCGATCGACAGCGAACCGTCCACCAGGTAGGAGCCGTCCTCGCGGGTCACCACCAGGGCGTCCTCGTCCACGTTCTCCACCGACTGCAGGCGGCCGACGACCGCGCCCATCAGGTCGCTGATGGTGACCAGGCCCTGGATCTCGCCGTATTCGTCCACCACCAGCGCCATCGACTGCTGTTCCTCGCGGAAGATCTCCAGCAGCTTCATTGCATGGGTGGATTCGGAGACATACAGCGGCTCGCGCAGCTGCTGGAACAGCGAATGGTCATCGCGCACCAGGCGCGTCACCAGGCTCTTCACTTCCAGCACGCCCACGATGTCCTGGTCGTTGTCCCGGTACACCGGGTACCGCGAGAACTCGTTCTCGCGCATCGTGGCGATGTTCTTCTCCGGGTCGGCCACCGTGTCCAGCCAGGCGATCCGGTTGCGCGGGGTCATCAGGCTGTCGGCGGTGCGGTCGCCCAGGCGCATCACCCGGTTCATCATGTCGCGCTCGTGCGCGTCGATGACGCCGGCCTCGTGGCTTTCGGCCACCAGCATGCGGATCTCTTCTTCCGTCACCGATGCGGCCTCGTCCTTGCCCAGGCCCAGCACCCGCAGCACCAGCCGGGTGCTGTGTGACAGCAGCCACACCGCCGGGAAGGCGATCCGCGACAGCCAGCCCATCGGCCAGGCGACCAGCCCGGCGATGTCCTCCGAGCGGGTGATCGCCAGCCGCTTGGGCACCAGTTCGCCGAAGATCAGCGTCAGGAAGGTGATCAGCGCCACGGCCAGTGCCTTGCCTACTTCACTGGCATAGGCAAAGGCGGGGAAAACGCTGTGCAGCCACTCGGCGATGGCCAGGCCGATCGCCTCGCCGCCGAACACACCGGTCAGGATGCCGATCAGGGTGATCCCGATCTGCACCGTGGACAGGAAGCTTTCGGGCTTTTCAGACAGTTCCAGCGCGCGTGCGGCGCGCTTGCTGGTGCCGGCCATCTGCTTGAGGCGGCTCTTGCGCGAGGTCATGACCGACATCTCGGACATGGCGAAGAAGCCGTTGAGCAGGATCAGGGCCAGGACAATAATCAGTTCAAACACGGGCGTCGTCCCCGGTTGGTGGCAGGGAGGGCGTGTTCAAGCGATGGCGGCTACCGTAGGGCGCGTGAGCGCGGCGGTGCGGCGGGGGGTAAGGGTCGTCGTCCATAGAGTGCGCCCGAAGGCGCCCGCGCATCTTAACAAAAGGCCGGGGCAGGGAAGCAAACAGAGTCGTTCAGGCAGGCCCCTGGCGGCGTGAAGACAGGGGGAGTACCCGGAATGGACATCAAACCGTCATAATTCCGCCCGGTGCCGTCCTTCCTCGACGGCGAATAGGTTTCTCAATGTTCTCTCTGCAGACCATTTTCGGCTCCGGCAAACAGTTCTACACCCTGCTGGACGAGGCTGCCCAGGCCGCCCAGGACAGCGCCAAGGCGCTGCACGCCATGCTGCGCGATTCGGACCGCCAGCCGGCGCTGGACGCCTTCAAGCTGGCCCGCCTGCGCGAACGTGCCGCCTCGGACAAGATCAGCCAGGCCCTGGTGGACAGCTTCATGACCCCGATCGAGCGCGAGGACATCGAAGCGCTGGGCTCGGCCCTGTACAAGATTCCCAAGCAGGTCGAGAAGTTCGCCGACCGCTACTCCCTGGCCACCGCCCACCTGGAGCACATCGATTTCGCGCCGCGCGCGGCGATGCTCGAGCAGGCCGCCAGCGTGGTGGTGGAGATGGTCAACGACCTGCGCCACATGAACCTGGACCGGATGACCGCGCTCAACGAGAAGCTGCGCTCGCTGGAGAATGAAGCCGACCGCCTGATGCTCGAGCTGTACCGCGACATCTACTCCGGCCGCCTGGACAACCTGCAGATGTTCCTGCTCAAGGAGTTCTTCGAGATCCTGGAAAAAGCCATCGACCGTTGCCGCGAGGCCGGTGTGGTGGCGTACCAGATCGTGCTGAAGAACAGCTGACGGACGCCACAGCATGCTGACCCTTGTTCTGGTGGTGATCCTGGCCGCGCTCGTCTTCGAGTTCATCAACGGCTTCCACGATACCGCCAACTCCATCGCCACCGTGGTGGCGACCAAAGTGCTCTCGCCCGGTTGGGCGGTGATGCTCGCGGCCTTCATGAACCTCATCGGCGCCCTGACCGGCACCGCCGTGGCGCTGACCATCGCCTCGGGCCTGCTCAACACCAACGTGGTCGACGTGACCCCGCAGGTGATCCTGTGCGCGCTGCTGGGCGGCATCATCTGGAACCTGATCACCTGGTGGAAGGGCCTGCCCTCGTCGTCCTCGCACGCCCTGATCGGCGGCCTGTGCGGCGCCGGCCTGGCCGCGGCCCACAACAACTGGGACGCGTTGATCTGGTCCGAGCGGATCGGCACCTGGGCCCAGAACAAGGGCCTGCTGTGGAAGGTGTTCCTGCCGATGATCACCTCGCCGGTGGCCGGCTTCCTGCTGGGCATCGTGGTGATGCTGCTGCTCTGGGCGATCATCGCCGGCATGGCCAAGGCCGGTGGTTGGCTCGGGCGCCTGGCGCGTCCGCGCATCGTCAATGCGTTCTTCGGCAAGGCCCAGATCGTGTCGGCGGCCTACATGGGCTTCGCCCACGGCCACAACGACGCGCAGAAGACCATGGGCATCATCGCCATGACCCTGATCGGCGCCGAAGCGACCGGTGCGCTGAACGACCTGCCGTCGTGGCTGGCCTTCATGCATCCGCAGGCCAGTGCCGGTGACGGCATCGCCATGTGGATCGTGTTGACCTGCGCGGTGGTGATGGCCGCCGGTACGGCGTCGGGTGGCTGGAAGATCATCAAGACCCTGGGTCACAAGATGGTCAAGCTGCACCCGATCCACGGCTTCGCCGCCGAGACCAGTTCGGCCACGATCCTGACCCTGGCGGCGCATTTCGGCATGCCGGTCTCGACCACGCACAGCATCTCCACCGCGATCATGGGCGTGGGCTACGCCAAGAACCCGCGTTCGCTGCGCTTCGGCGTGATCGAGCGCATCGTCTGGGCCTGGATCCTCACGATCCCGGCGGCGGGCGGCTGCGCGTACCTGATCCTGCGCCTGTTCGAGCTGTTCGGCTGGGCGTAAGCCTCCCGGTAGAGCCGGGCTCTGCCCGGCTGCCAAGCTGCCCGGCTGCCCGGCTGCCACGAAAAACCCGCCCAAAAGGCGGGTTTTTCAATAGGACGCAGGCAGGGCCGCGCCCGCCCGCGCAGCGCAGCGGTCAGGCGCTACGGTCCCGTGCCAGCAGCCCATACAACGCCGAGTCGGACAGCTCTCCGCCCACGCACCAGCGCTCGCGCAGCAGCCCTTCGCGCTGGAACCCGATCCGCTCCAGCACGCGGGCCGAGGGCACGTTGCGCGGGTCGATCTCGGCTTCCAGCCGGCGCAGGCCACGGTCGTCCAGCAGGTGGTCGATGAAGCACTGCAGCGCTTCGCGCATGTAGCCCTTGCCCTGTGCATCCGGCGCCAGGTGGTAGCCGATCTCGGCGCGACGTGACTCGGCATCGATCGCAAACACCACGCAGATGCCGAGCAACGGTGCGTCGGCGTGTTCGCGGATGCCCAGCTTGAGCTGGGTGCCGGCGCGCATCGCCGTCAGGTCGTCCAGGATCTGCGCGTAGGCCTGTTTGATGTCGGTCCAGGCGGGGTGGTTCCAGTAGCGCATCACCGCCGGGTCGGACTGGATGGCGAACAGGGCCGCACCGTCGGCGGCGCGGATCGGGCTCAGTACCAGGCGCGCGCTGTGGAGCTGCAGGGTCGGGTCGAAATACATGGGAACACTCGATCAGGTGGAAGGGCGGGCCGCGCCGGGCAGCGCCATGTGCAGCAAGGGATACGGCTGACCCTGGCCATCCAGCGGCGAGCGCCCGGTGACCACGAAGCCCTGGTGCTGGTAGAAGCCGACCGCCTGCGGGTTCTGTTCGTTGACGTCCAGTGCGGTGGCACCGAGCGTCTGGATGGCATGGCGCAGCAGGTGTTTGCCGATGCCACCGCCGCGCCGCTGCGGGTGGATGAACAGCATTTCGATCCGGCCTTCGGCAACCCCGACGAAGCCGTCGATCCCGCCGTGCGCATCGCCATGCACATGCAGGTCCACCGCCGCCAGGTAGACCTCGCGGATCAGCGGTCGCAGCGTCTGGATGGCCTGTTCGGGCAGGAAGTCGTGCGTGGCCCGCACCGACGCTTCCCACACGTCGGTGATGGCGTCGTAGTCGGCGGGCAGGGCGGCGCGGATACCGGTCATCGGCGGGTCTTCAGGTGAACGTGGTTCGATTATCGCCCTTTCCCGAACCCGTCCGCGCCCGGCGATGTCTTCCACACCCAGCAACGGTGGGTACCTGTGGTCACCGGGATCAGAACAAAAAAAGCCCGCCGGTAGGCGGGCTTTCCCATCAGACTGCGGCGGGCGGCGCGATCAGACTTCCAGCGAGGCCAGGTCGCCCTTGTTCTCCAGCCACTGCTTGCGGTCGCCCGCGCGCTTCTTGGCCAGCAGCATGTCCATCAGCGAATGGGTCTGTTCGCCATCGTCGATGGTCAGCTGCACCAGGCGGCGCGTGTCGGGGTGGATGGTCGACTCACGCAGCTGCGGCGGGTTCATTTCGCCCAGGCCCTTGAAGCGGGTCACGCTGACCGTGCCCTTGATCTTCTCGCGCTCGATCTTGTCCAGCATGGTGCGCTTTTCTTCTTCATCCAGCGCGTAGAACACCTGCTTGCCCACGTCGATACGGAACAGCGGCGGCATCGCCACGAACACGTGGCCGGCATCGACCAGCGCCGGGAAGTGCTTCAGGAACAGGGCGGTCAGCAGCGTGGCGATGTGCAGGCCGTCGGAGTCGGCGTCGGCCAGGATCACCACCTTGCCGTAGCGCAGCCCGCTGATGTCGTCCTTGCCCGGGTCGCAGCCGATCGCGATGGCCAGGTTGTGCACTTCTTCAGAGGCCAGCACGCTGCCCGAGGACACTTCCCAGGTGTTCAGGATCTTGCCGCGCAGCGGCATGATGGCCTGGAAGTCCTTGTCGCGCGCCTGCTTGGCACTGCCGCCGGCCGAATCGCCCTCCACCAGGAACAGCTCGGTGCGCGACAGGTCCTGGCTGATGCAGTCGGCCAGCTTGCCGGGCAGGGCAGGGCCCTGGGTGACCTTCTTGCGGGTCACCAGCTTTTCGGTCTTCAGGCGCGCGCTGGCGCGCTCGATGGCCAGCTGGGCAATCTTCTCGCCCATCTCCACGTTCTGGTTCAGCAGCAGGCTGAAGGCGTCGTGCGCGGCACCCTCGACGAACCCGGCGGCCTGGCGCGAGGACAGGCGCTCCTTGGTCTGGCCGCTGAACTGCGGGTCGGTCATCTTCAGCGACAGCACGAACGACACCCGGTCCCACACGTCTTCCGGGGCCAGCTTGACCCCGCGCGGCAGCAGGTTGCGGAAGTCGCAGAACTCGCGCAGCGCCTCGGTCAGGCCGGTGCGCAGGCCATTGGCATGGGTGCCGTGCTGGGCGGTCGGAATCAGGTTGACGTAGCTTTCCTGGACCAGCTCGCCCTCGGGGATCCAGGCCAGGGCCCAGTCCACGATCTCGTTTTCTTTCTTCAGGTGGCCCACGAACAGGTCCGCCGGCAGCATCTCGCGCTCGCCCAGCTCGGCCTTGAGGTAATCGCTCAGGCCGTCTTCGTAGTACCAGGTGTCCTGCTCGTCGGTGGCTTCGTCGCGCAGCTTCACGGTCAGGCCCGGGCACAGCACGGCCTTGGCGCGCAGCAGGTGGCGCAGCGCGCGCAGGTTGTACTTGGGCGTATCGAAGTACTTCGGGTCGGCCCAGAAGCGCACGCGGGTGCCGGTGTTCTTCTTGCCGACGCTGCCGACCACTTCCAGCGGGGTGGCGCGGTCGCCATTGCGGAAGGTGATGCGGTGCTCGCTGCCATCGCGCTTGATGTGCACCTCGACCAGGGTCGACAGCGCATTGACCACGCTGACGCCCACGCCGTGCAGGCCGCCGGAGAAGGTGTAGTTCTTGTTGTTGAACTTGCCGCCCGCATGCAGGCGGGTCAGGATCAGCTCGACGCCCGGGATCTTCTCCTCGGGGTGGATGTCCACCGGCATGCCGCGGCCGTCATCGCTGACCTCGCAGCTGCCGTCCTTGTACAGGGTGACCTCGACCGTACGGGCATGCCCGGCCAGGGCCTCATCGACGGCGTTGTCGATGACTTCCTGCGCCAGGTGGTTCGGGCGGGCGGTGTCGGTGTACATGCCGGGGCGGCGCTTGACCGGGTCCAGGCCGGACAGGACTTCAATATCGGCGGCGTTATAACGGGCGTTCATCTGTTTTCATATAGCGCAAAGCGACGGCGAAGTTTGCGGTCTGGACGGTTTTTTTGCACGCCGCACGTTCAGGGGGCGGCCGACCAGGGTTGGATACACTGTGCGTGGTGGAAACCGTACCCCGGCGACCCCATCCCAAGCCGATACCGCGAGGAGTGACCCATGAAGAAGTTGCTGACCATCGTTGCCATTGCCGCCGCCGTCGTGGCCGTGCCGCTGGCCATGGCCCAGAACGCCGGACAGGGCCAGCCCACGCCGCAGCAGGGCGAGCAGGCCGACAAGGCCCAGTCCGAGGCGGACGCCAAGGCCAAGCGCCGGGCCCAGGCCACGGCCGAAATGAAGGCCAGGGGCGAGCAGGCCCCGCAGAAGGAAGAAGAGGAAGAGGCCAAAAAGAAGCGCTGAGCCTTCTTCTGCTGCCATGGGCGCCCCGGCCTTGCCGGGGCGCCTTTTTTTGTGGGGACCGCAATCCAGTGCTTGGGCTTGCGGCCTTCAATCTGTAAACTAGCGCTTTCCGGGAGCAGTGCGTGTCATCCATCAGCGAATGGACTGGCCTGATCGTGCGCGATCGCCAGCAGGGTAGGCAGGAGGTGACGGTCCCAACGGCGACCGGCACGGCCACCCCGACCTCGCCGACCGGTCCCCGCGCTGCCCCCCCGATCCCATCCCCGGCGCGTGTGTCCGCCGCCCCGGCCGACCGGATCCGCCCCCCTTTCCCCTTCACGTCGTCCGCCGCCCTGCGCGCCGGCGCCGTCTCCCCCTTCCTGACAGGACACCCCCAGCCATGACTCCCTTGATCTTCGTAACCGGCGGCGTAGTGTCCTCGCTCGGCAAAGGCATTGCCGCCGCGTCACTTGCCTCCATCCTTGAAGCCCGTGGCCTCACCGTCACGATGATGAAGCTCGACCCGTACATCAACGTCGACCCGGGCACCATGAGCCCGTTCCAGCACGGCGAGGTCTACGTCACCGACGACGGCGCCGAAACCGACCTGGACCTGGGCCATTACGAGCGCTTCGTGCGCACCCGCCTGAGCCGCAAGAACTCGGTCACCACCGGCCGCATCTACGAGAACGTGATCCGCAAGGAGCGCCGCGGCGACTACCTGGGCGCCACCGTGCAGGTCATCCCGCACATCACCGACGAGATCCGCCGCTGCATGGACGAGGCCACCGAAGGCTTCGACGTGGCCCTGGTCGAGATCGGCGGCACCGTGGGCGACATCGAGTCGCTGCCGTTCCTGGAGGCGATCCGCCAGGTGCGCACCGAGCGTGGCCCGGAAAAGGCGCTGTTCATGCACCTGACCCTGGTGCCGTACATCGCCGCCGCCGGCGAGCTGAAGACCAAGCCGACCCAGCACTCGGTCAAGGAACTGCGCTCGATCGGCATCCAGCCGGACGTGCTGCTGTGCCGGTCCGAGCAGGTGGTGCCGGATTCGGAACGCCGCAAGATCGCCCAGTTCACCAACGTCTCCGAGCGCGCGGTGATCAGCGTGCCCGACGTGGACGTGCTGTACCGCATCCCGATGGGCCTGCACGCCCAGGGCCTGGATGACATCGTCATCAACCAGTTCAAGCTCGGCGACAAGGCCGGCCCGGCCGACCTGCACGAGTGGGAAGCGGCGGTGGACGCCACCCTGCACCCGCTGGACGAGGTCACCATCGCGGTGGTCGGCAAGTACGTCGACCACCAGGATGCCTACAAGTCGGTCGGTGAAGCGCTCAAGCACGGCGGCCTGCGCCAGCGCACCAAGGTCAACCTGAAGTGGCTGGAAGCCCAGGACCTGGAAGGCAGCGACATGGGCGCGCTGAAGGACGTCGACGGCATCCTGGTGCCCGGCGGCTTCGGCGACCGTGGCTTCGAAGGCAAGGTGCTGACCTCGCAGTTCGCCCGCGAGCAGCAGGTGCCGTACTTCGGCATCTGCTACGGCATGCAGGCGGCCGTGGTCGATTTCGCCCGCCACGTGGCCGGCCTGGACGGTGCCAACAGCACCGAGAACGACCGCCAGTCGCCGAACCCGGTGATCGGCCTGATCACCGAATGGCGCACGGCCACCGGCGATGTGGAAAAGCGTGACGACAAGAGCGACCTCGGCGGCACCATGCGCCTGGGTCTGCAGGAGCAGCGCCTGAAGCCGGGCACGCTGGCCCGTGAGCTGTACGGCAAGGACGTGGTGTCCGAGCGCCACCGCCACCGCTACGAGTTCAACAACCGCTACCGCACCCAGCTGGAAGATGCGGGCCTGGTGATCGCCGGCAAGTCGATGGACGACACCCTGGTGGAAGTGGTGGAACTGTCGCGCGACCAGCACCCGTGGTTCCTGGCGTGCCAGGCCCACCCGGAGTTCCTGTCCACCCCGCGCGACGGCCACCCGCTGTTCATCGGGTTCATCCGCGCCGCGCGTGAGCGCAAGGCCGGTACCAAACTGGACGCAGGCGCCTGATCGCGCCGTGCACCGGTCGCCCTGCCGGGCGGCCGGCATGAGCCGGGACCCCAAGGCGGTGCGCGACGTGCGCCGCCGCTGGCGCACCTGGCCCTGGGGCTGGGCCGCGCTGCTGATGTCGATCGGCGCCTGGGCCTGCACCTTCATGCTGGTGGTGCTGGTGATGACCAGCATGGGCATGCCCGGCGATGGCAGCCACGCCCTGCAGGCCACCGCCCCGTACCTGTATTTCACCCTGGCGCTGGGCGTCGGCCTGCTGCTGGGCGGCGGGGTCGCCAGCGTTCTGGCCCTGCGCCTGCGCCGGCAACCGGCCGGGGGCGTGTGCGCGCTGATGTTGATGGCGCTGCTGCTGGTGGCGCTGCTGGTACCGGCGCTGTTCTAGGCCGCTGTCGCCGCTGGCTGCCCGCACGCCGATTTGGCAAGCGGCAGGTGGATGGCGATAATCACGCGGCAGCTTTTTCAGCGCTCCTTTTTTGGCGTTTCCCCTTCCTGACTGGTAACCGGCCCACCATGACCACGATCCGCAGCATCCACGCCCGTGAAATCCTCGACAGCCGTGGCAACCCCACGCTGGAAGCCGATGTCATCCTCGAGGACGGTTCGTTCGGCCGCGCCGCGGTTCCGTCGGGCGCCTCGACCGGCAGCAAGGAAGCAGTGGAGCTGCGTGACGGCGACAAGACCCGTTACCTGGGCAAGGGCGTGCGCAACGCCGTGGCCAACGTCAACACCACCATCGCCAACGCGCTGAAGGGCTATGACGCCGCCGACCAGGAAGGCCTGGACCGTCGCCTGATCGACCTCGACGGCACCGAGAACAAGGGCCGCCTGGGCGCCAACGCGCTGCTGGCCGTGTCCATGGCCACCGCACACGCCGCCGCCGCTGCCAACAAGCAGGCGCTGTGGCAGTACCTGGCCGGCAAGACCGGCGTGACCCCGTCGCTGCCGGTGCCGATGATGAACATCATCAACGGCGGCGCGCATGCCGACAACAACGTCGACTTCCAGGAATTCATGGTGCTGCCGGTCGGCTTCACCTCGTTCTCCGAAGCGCTGCGCGCCGGTACCGAAATCTTCCATTCGCTCAAGTCCGTGCTCAAGGGCCATGGCCTGAGCACCGCCGTGGGCGACGAAGGCGGCTTCGCGCCGGACTTCCGCAGCAACGTCGAAGCGCTGGACACCATCCTGGAAGCGATCGGCAAGGCCGGCTACACCGCCGGTGAAGACGTGATGCTGGGCCTGGACGTGGCGTCCACCGAGTTCTACGAAAACGGCAAGTACAACCTGGTGGGCGAGAACAAGCGCCTGACCTCCGAGCAGTTCGTCGACTTCCTGGCCGACTGGGCCGCGCAGTACCCGATCATCACCATCGAAGACGGCCTGGCCGAGAACGACTGGGCGGGCTGGAAGCTGCTTACCGACCGCATCGGCGGCAAGGTGCAGCTGGTCGGCGACGACCTGTTCGTGACCAACCCGAAGATCTTCAAGGAAGGCATCGCCTCGGGCACTGCCAACGCCATCCTGATCAAGGTCAACCAGATCGGCACCCTGACCGAGACCCTGGAAGCGATCGCCATGGCCGACGCCGCCAACTACGCGGCCGTCGTGTCGCACCGTTCGGGCGAAACCGAAGACACCACCATCGCCGACATCGCCGTGGCCACCACCGCCACCCAGATCAAGACCGGCTCGCTGTGCCGCAGCGACCGCGTGGCCAAGTACAACCAGCTGCTGCGTATCGAAGAAGCGCTGGGTGCCGGTGCGCGCTACGCCGGCCGTGATGCGTTCGTGTCGCTGAAGCGCTGATCCCATGCGCAACTGGCGCTGGATGTTGCTGCTGCTGGCGCTGTTGCTGGCGTGGCTGCAGTACCGTTTCTGGTTCGGCCCGGGCAACTCAGGTGAAGTGATGACCCTGGAAGCCCAGGTCGAAAACCAGAAGCGCGACAACGCCGGTCTGCAACAGCGCAACGACGCGCTGGCCGCCGAGGTCAAGGACCTCAAGGAAGGCCAGGCGGCCATCGAAGAACGGGCGCGCAGCGAGCTGGGCATGATCAAGCCGGGCGAGAAGTTCTACCGCGTGGTGGAGGATGCCCCGGTTGCGCCCGCGCGCGCGCCGGTGGCGATCGACCCCGACGCCCCGCACCAGGACGTGCCCTGATGGGCACGGTCTGGGCCGTGGTGCCGGCGGCCGGCCGCGGCACCCGCTTCGGCGGGGAGACCCCCAAGCAGTACCTGGTCGCGGGCGACCGGGTGCTGCTGGCCCATACCCTGGAGGCCCTGCTGTCGCACCCGGTCGTGGCCGGGGTGATGGTGGTGGTCGCCGACGGCGACACCGACTGGCCCGGCTGGCAGTCGCTGGCCGACAAGCCGATCCTGACCTGCATCGGTGGCGCCACCCGCGCCGCCTCGGTGCTGGCCGGCCTGCAGGCCTTGCCCGACAGCGTGCGGGCCGATGATTTCGTGCTGGTGCATGACGCCGCACGGCCCAACCTGGCTGCCGCCGACCTTGGCCGGCTGCTGGAAGTGGGCCGCAATGACCCGGTCGGGGCGATCCTGGCCGCACCGGTGCGCGACACCCTCAAGCGTGCCGGCGACGACGGTGGCATCGATGCCACCGAGCCGCGTGCACGCCTGTGGCGCGCGCTGACCCCGCAGCTGTTCCGCCGCCACCAGCTGGCACGGGCCCTGCAGGAGGCGGCCGACGCCGGCGTGGAGGTCACCGACGATGCCATGGCGATGGAGCGGCAGGGACTGCGCCCGTTGCTGGTGGAAGGCAGCGAGGACAACTTCAAGGTCACCACCCCGGCCGATCTGTCCCGATTCGAATTCGAGCTGGCGCGTCGCGGGTACTGAGCCCGCGCGCGTCGCCCCAACTGCAGGTTTTTGCCATGAACACCGCACCCTTCCCGCCGGTCCGCATCGGACAGGGCTACGACGTCCACGCCTTCGGCGAGGGCGACCACGTGATGCTGGGGGGCATCCGCGTGCCGCACAGCTGCGGCGTGCTGGCCCACAGCGACGGCGATGTGATCCTGCATGCGCTGTGCGATGCGATGCTCGGCGCGCTGTCGCTGGGCGACATCGGCGTGCACTTCCCGCCAACGGACATGCGCTGGAAGGGGGCCGACAGCGCGCACCTGCTCGCGCACTGCAACAGCCTGCTGCGCGAACGCGGCTGGCAGGTCGGCAACACCGACATCACCGTGATCTGCGAGCGGCCGAAGGTGGGCCCGCACGCGGCCGCCATGCGCGAGCGCATCGCCAGCGTGCTCGGCGTGGCGCTGGACTGCGTGAGCGTGAAGGCCACCACCTCGGAGAAGCTGGGCTTCACCGGGCGCGGTGAAGGCATTGCCGCCCAGGCCGTCGTGCTGCTGGTGGCGCTGTGATTGCGCTGCCGCTGGCATTCGGCGCGCCGCTGCTGACCGCGAAGATCCGCACCACGCCGGATGATTTCCAGGTGGACGAGCTGCCCGCGTTCGAGCCGAGCGGGGAGGGCGAGCACCTGCTGCTTACGATCCGCAAGCGTGGCGCCAACACCGTGCACGTGGCCAAAGTGCTCGCGCGCTGGGCCGGGCTGCCGGACATGGCGGTCAGTTACGCCGGCATGAAGGATCGCCATGCGGTCACCACCCAGCGTTTCAGCGTGCACCTGCCGAAGCGGGTCGCACCGGATCCGGCGCTGCTGGCCTCCGATGAGATCGAGGTGGTCGAATCCACCTGGCACAACCGCAAGCTGCAGCGCGGTGCGCTGGCCGGCAACCGCTTCAAGCTGGTGTTGCGCGAGGTGCAGGGCGACGCGGCCGCGATCGACGAGCGGTTGTCGTTGATCGCCGCGCGCGGCCTGCCGAACTGGTTTGGCGAGCAGCGTTTCGGTCGCGACGGCGGCAACGTGCCGGCCGCCCTGGCGATGTTCGGCGGGCGTCGGATGCGCCCGGACCAGCGCTCGCTGTTGCTCTCGGCCGCCCGCTCGGCGCTGTTCAACCAGGTGCTCGCCGAACGCGTGGCGCAGGGCAACTGGGACGCACCGCTGGACGGCGAGGTGTGGATGCTGGACGGCAGCCGCAGCGTGTTCGGCCCGGAGCCGTTCACCGACCTGCTGGCCGACCGCCTGGCACGGTTCGACATCCACCCCAGCGGCCCGTTGTGGGGCGAGGGCGAACTGCGCAGCAGCGATGCGGCGGCGGCGCTGGAAATGGGCGCGATCGGCGACGAACAGTCGCTGGCATTGCGTGCCGGACTGGAAGGGGCCCGTCTGAAGCAGGAACGCCGCGCGCTGCGCCTGCGCCCGGCGATGCTGCAGCACCAGTGGCTGCAGCCGGACGTGCTGGAACTCAGCTTCGCGCTGCCGCCGGGCTGCTATGCCACTGCGGTGCTGCACGAGCTTGGGCCGGCGCAAGACGCCAGCCAGCCCGACGCCTGAAGCCGGTAGAGCCGACCGTTGGTCGGCTTCACGCGGTGCCGGATCATGCGCGATCCAACGCGCCGTGCAGCCGACCAACGGTCGGCGCTACCGGTTGCTCAACAGCACCAGCACCGCGCCCGTACCGCCTTGCCCGGCCGGTGCCGAATGGAAGGCCAGCACGTCGTTGCGCTGGCGCAGCAGGCGGTCGACCAGGTTCTTCAGCACCGGCGCGCCACCGTCGGACTGCAGGCCCTTGCCGTGGATGATGCGCACGCAGCCATGCTCGTGCGCATGCGCTTCCAGCAGGAACTGGCGCAACAGCGTTTCGGCCTGCGCCACCGTGGCGCCGTGCAGGTCCAGCTCGTCCTGCACCGAATACTGGCCGCGCTTGAGCCGCTGGAACATGCGGGCGGGCAGGGTGTCGCGGCGGTAGCTGGCGGTGTCGCCGGCTTCCAGCGGGCTGCTGTCGCGCAGCAGCCGCGCGAACTCGCCGCGGGCCTCCTGGTCATCGCGTTCGGCCATGCGTGCGCGCGGCTTCGGCTTGGGCGTGGGCGGCGGCGCAGCGGCGGGCTTGCGCAGCGGTTTGACCTCGCCGATGGCCGAACGGAACAGCGCGGCGGGGTCTTCGTCTTCAGGATGTGACATGCGTACAGCGTAATGCCAGCCGAGGGCAGCTGCCTACCGTTTCCGGGGTAGGACGATCTGCCCGCTTGCGGCACAATAGCTGACGCACTTGCGCGGTCGACCCGCCCCATCTGGGGACGCGCCGGCCCCGCCAACGCTGGAAAGTGATGGAATCGAAGTCTTGAAAAATCAAGCGGTTAAATCGCAGATGCGGATCCTGGTCAGCAACGACGACGGTGTCGACGCCCCCGGCATCAAGATGCTCGCGTCGGTATTGCGTGACGCCGGTCATGAAGTGACCGTGTTCGCCCCGGACCGTGACCGCTCCGGCGCCAGCAATTCGCTCACCCTGGACCTGCCGATCCGGCTCAAGCGCATCGACCACTACACCTGTTCCGTCGCTGGCACCCCCACCGACTGCGTGCACCTGGCGCTGACCGGCGTGCTCGAATACGAGCCGGACATCGTGGTGTCGGGCATCAACAACGCCGCCAACCTGGGCGATGACGTCATCTATTCCGGCACCGTCTCGGCGGCCATGGAAGGGCGTTTCCTGGGCCTGCCGGCGGTGGCCATGTCGCTGGTGACGCGCAACCACGAGCCGCGCAACTTCGAGACCGCCGCGCGCGCCGCGGTGGAGATCGTGACCCGCCTCAAGGCCGACCCGCTGCCCGCCGACACCATCCTCAACGTCAACGTGCCGGACCTGCCGTGGAGCGAGATCCGCGGCTTCGAGGTCACCCGCCTGGGCAACCGGCACCGTGCCGAAGGCTGCATCGCCCAGCGCGATCCGCGCGGCAACGAGGTGTTCTGGATCGGCCCGGCCGGGCGCGAACAGGACTCCGGCCCCGGCACCGATTTTCATGCGGTGCGCAACGGCTTCATTTCGATCACCCCGATCCAGGTCGATCTCACCCGTTACCAGGCCCTGGAGAAGGTGGCCAGCTGGGTGGGTGGGCTGACCGCCGCGCTGGACCAGCCGGCATGAGCCCGCGCCTGCGCCTGCAGCCCGAAGCGGTCGGCATCGGCATGACCTCCCAGCGCGTGCGCGACCGGCTGGTCGAGCGCCTGCGCGAGGCCGGCATCGCCGACGAAGACACGCTCAATGCCATCCGCGTGGTGCCCCGGCATCTGTTCATCGACGAAGCGCTGGCCTCGCGCGCCTACGAAGACACCGCGCTGCCGATCGGCCACGGCCAGACCATCTCCCAGCCGTGGGTGGTGGCGCGCATGACCGAGGCGGTGCTGAAGTGCGCACCGAAGACCGTGCTGGAAGTGGGCACCGGTTCGGGCTACCAGGCCGCGGTGCTCGGCGCGGTTGGGCTGGAGGTCTACACCGTGGAGCGCATCGGCGACCTGCTGCGGCAAGCGCGCAAGCGTTTTCGGGCGCTGGGCATGAACATCCGCACCAAGCACGACGATGGCCGCGCCGGCTGGGCCGAGCATGGTCCCTTCGATGCGATCGTGGTGACCGCCGCGGCACCGGCACTGGTCGATGCACTGGTTGAACAGCTGGCCGTGGGCGGCCGCCTGGTGGCCCCGGTGGGTGGTCCCGGTGCGCAGTCGCTGGTGCAGTTGACCCGTCGCAACGACGGCAGCATTGAACAGCAGGTACTGGCGCCGGTCACGTTCGTGCCGTTGCTGTCTGGCATGCTGGATTGATTCCCAGGAGCGTTACGTCATGAAGATCTTTGGTCCGCTGTACGAGCGGGCGATGAAGTGGGCCGCGCACGAGCGCGCCCCGACCTATCTCACCGTGCTCAGCTTCATCGAGGCCATCATCTTCCCGGTGATGCCCGAGGTGATGCTGGCGCCGATGTGCGTGGCCCAGCCCAAGCGCGGCTGGTGGTTCGCCACCCTCAGCCTGTCCGGCTCGATGGCCGGTGCACTGGTCGGCTATGCGCTGGGGCATTACGCCTTTGAAGTGCTCAAGCCGGTGTTCGCCGCGCTGGGCATGCTGGGCAGCATCGAGAGCGGCATCGCGGTGGTGCAGGCCAAGATGGCCGAGTCGCCCTGGGCGGTGTTCACCTTCCTGGTGCTGGGCGGCTTCATGCCGATCCCGATGAAGGTCTTCACATGGGCATCGGGTATCGTCGGCGTGCCGTTGCCGCAGTACTTCCTGAGCATGTTGATCGGCCGGGGCAAGCGCGTGTTCGTGCTGGCCGCGGTGATCCGTATTGGTGGACCGCGCGCGGAAGCTGCGCTGCGGCGTTGGATTGAACCGCTGGGCTGGATCGCGACCGTGCTGGTCGTGGCGCTGGTCGCCTGGCTTGTCTGGAGGTCGAAGTTCGCATGAGTGCTGATCGGTTGAACAAGGGAATGCGCGCCACGGCGCTGCTGCTGGCGGTGGCCACGCTGGGCGCGTGCGGTACCGCGACGGTGGTGAAGCCGGCCGGTGGCCGGGGCGGCAGCACGGTGCACACCACGCCGCAGGCCTCGGTGGCCAAGCCGGGCCAGACCGCGGTGATCCGCAAGGGCGACACCCTGTACGCGCTGGCGCGCATCCACAACATCACTCCGCGTGACCTGGCCGCCTGGAACGGGCTGTCCGAGCCGTACACCATCTACCCGGGGCAGACCCTCAAGCTGTATCCGGGCGGCGGTGCACCGGGTCGGGCACCGACCACGGTGGTGACCGCGCCGCGTCCCGGCACGACCACCCCGGTGGCCACGCCGACGCCGTCGCCGACCACCGCCATCAAGAGCAACATCAGCTGGCGCTGGCCGGCCGATGGCGCACTGGTGGGCCGGTTCGTGGGTGCCGACGTCACCAAGCAGGGCGTGGACATCGCCGGCAGCAGCGGCCAGCCGGTCCGCGCCACCGCGCAGGGCGTAGTGGTGTATTCCGGTGCCGGCCTGGTCGGCTTCGGTGAGCTGATCATCATCAAGCACAGCGACCAGTGGCTGTCGGCCTATGGCCACAACCGCAAGCGCCTGGTCAACGAGGGCCAGAGCGTGAAGGCCGGTGAGCAGATCGCCGAGATGGGCCGTACCGGCACCACCCGCGACATGCTCCACTTCGAGATCCGCTACAACGGCAAGCCGGTCGACCCGCTGCTGTACCTGCCGCCGCGGTAATCAGCGCAGCCGACCAACGGTCGGCTCTACCCCCGCACATCCCAACCGGGGGGGGTAGAGCGACGCCATGCGTCGCTGTAGGGCGCCGGACCCATGCCGGCCCTGCCGCATCGCGCAGCCACCCATGGGGTGGCTCTACCGCACCTATGCCGCGACCCGGGTGGTAGAGCGACACCATGTGTCGCTGTCGGGCGCCGGACCCATGCCGGCCCTGCCGCATCGCGCAGCCACCCATGGGGTGGGTCTGCCGCACCTATCCCGCGACCCGGGTGGTAGAGCGACGCCATGCGTCGCTGTCGAGGCCCGGGACGCAGGCACAAAAAAGGCCGCTCGCGGCGGCCTTTCCTGAACGAAAATCGCCGGTTTCAGCCGGTCAGGATGAACGCGGCCGCCACCTTGCGGCCTTCGCCGGCCAGGATGTTGAAGGTCCGGGCCGCCGCTGGGTTGTTCATCACTTCCAGGCCGATCCCACGGGTCAGGCAGGCGGCCATCACGGCCGCTGGTGGAAACACCTGGGTATCGCCGGTGCCAAGCACCACCAACGCCGGGTTCAGCGCCAGCACCGGCTGCAGGTGCTCCGGGGTCAACGCGCTGATGTCGGCCACCGGCCACGCCTCGATCAGCGTGTCCGGGGTCAGCACGAAGCTGCTGGCCAGGGTGCGGTCATTCACCTTCGCGGTGCGGCCATCGGCGGCGCGCAGGGCGTAGGCGTAGTCGGGCAGTTCGTGGCTCAGTTGCATCGTGGGGTCCGGGATCAGCCGCGCGGCAGCACGATCTGGCGCATTTCCTTGCTCGGGCGGTACAGCACGGCCACGTGGCCGATGCGCTGCACCAGCGCGCTGCCGGAGGCGGTGGTCAGTTCGGCGATCATGGCGTCACGGGCGTCGCGGTCCTCGGCGGCCACCTTCACCTTGATCAGTTCATGGCGTTCCAGAACTTCCTCCAGTTCGGCCAGGAAGGCCGGCGTGACCCCCTTGCCGCCGATCTGCAGCAGGGCTTTCAGATCATGGGCATGGCCGCGGAGGAAGCGGGTCTGGGCAGAGGTCAGGGCAATAGACATTCAGGAACAAGCGGTTATCTGGGGCGATCAGGGTATCATGACCACCCGTTCCGGCCCTATTACCAATGGTATCGCGCAGCAAGAGCAGTCAACGCTGGTTGAAAGAACACTTTTCCGACCCCTTCGTGAAGAAGGCCCAGGCAGAGGGCATGCGCTCGCGCGCGGCTTACAAGCTGGAGGAGCTGCTTGAGCGTGACCGGCTGCTGAAGCCGCACATGGTGGTGGTCGACCTGGGCGCGGCCCCGGGCGGCTGGTCCCAGCAGGTACGCCGGCAGATCGGCGACACCGGCCGGGTACTGGCCCTGGACATCCTGGAGATGCCGCCGCTGGCCGGCGTCGAGTTCCTTCACGGAGACTTCAGGGAGCAAACCGTCCTATCGGAGTTCGAAGCGATGCTGGGGAATCAGCCGGTAGACCTTGTTCTGTCGGATATGGCCCCCAATAAAAGTGGCATGGACGCGGTCGACCAGCCGCGGATGATGCACCTGGCGGAGTTGGCGATGGAATTTGCCGACAACCATCTCAAGCCGGGTGGCGCGTTCCTGATCAAGCTGTTCCAGGGCGTGGGCTTTGACGACTACGTGCGCGAGATGCGCCGCCGGTACGACAAGGTCGCCATCCGCAAGCCGGAAGCGTCCCGCAAGCGCTCTCCCGAGGTGTATGCCTTGGGGCAGGGCAAACGCACGCAGATCAAGTAAGCTCAACCATACGAATCGCGTCAGGAATTAGAGGAACACCGGAGCCAATGAGGATGAACGACTTGACCAAGAACCTCCTGCTATGGGTGGTCGTCGCCGTGGTGCTGATGGTGGTCTTCCAGAGCTTCTCGCCCAAGAGCAGCGGCGCGGGAGCCCAGGGCGCGACCTATTCGCAGTTCCTGGACCAGGTGGACAGCGGCAACGTACAGAAGGTCACCTTTGCCGGTGACGTGCGCGGCGGCACCAGCCAGCTGTCCTACACCACCCGTGGCGGCCAGTCGGCCACCATCACCGCGCCCTACGATCGTGACCTGATCAACGTGCTGCGCGGCAAGAACGTGGAAATCGTCCAGGAAGAGCCGTCCAGCGGCATCTCGCTGGGCGCCATCCTGATGAACTTCCTCCCGGTGATCCTGATCATCGGCTTCTGGTTGTTCATCATGCGCCAGATGCAGGGCGGCGGTGGCGGCTCCAAGGGCGCCATGTCCTTCGGCAAGTCGCGCGCCAAGCTGCAGGGCGAAGACCAGATCAAGGTCACCTTCGCCGACGTCGCCGGCTGCGACGAAGCCAAGGAAGAAGTCGGCGAGCTGGTCGACTTCCTGCGCGACCCGACCAAGTTCACCAAGCTGGGCGGCAAGATCCCGCGCGGCGTGCTGATGGTCGGTCCGCCCGGTACCGGCAAGACCCTGCTGGCCCGCGCCATTGCCGGTGAGGCCAAGGTGCCGTTCTTCTCGATCTCCGGCTCGGACTTCGTGGAAATGTTCGTCGGCGTCGGCGCCAGCCGCGTCCGCGACATGTTCGAGCAGGCCAAGAAGCAGGCGCCGTGCATCATCTTCATCGACGAAATCGACGCCGTCGGCCGCCACCGTGGTGCCGGCCTGGGCGGCGGTCATGACGAACGCGAGCAGACCCTGAACCAGCTGCTGGTCGAAATGGACGGCTTCGAGGGAGGCGAGGGCGTGATCGTCATCGCCGCCACCAACCGTCCCGACGTGCTGGATCCGGCGCTGCTGCGCCCGGGTCGCTTCGACCGCCAGGTCGTGGTGGGCCTGGCCGACGTGCGCGGCCGCGAGCAGATCCTGAAGGTGCACATGCGCAAGCTGCCGCTGGCCGACGACGTCGAGCCGATGGTGATCGCGCGCGGTACCCCGGGCTTCTCCGGCGCGGACCTGGCCAACCTCTGCAACGAGGCGGCGCTGTTCGCCGCGCGTGGTGGCGAGAAGGAAGTCCGCATGGACCACTTCGACCGTGCCCGCGACAAGATCCTGATGGGTGCCGAACGCCGTTCGATGGCGATGAGCGAAGAAGAAAAGACGCTCACCGCCTACCACGAAGCCGGTCACGCCATCGTCGGCCGCCTGGTGCCCGAGCATGATCCGGTCTACAAGGTCACCATCATCCCGCGCGGTCGCGCGCTGGGCGTGACCATGTACCTGCCGGAAGGCGACAAGTACTCGATGAACCGCGTGGCGATCGAATCGCAGCTGTGCTCGCTGTACGGCGGCCGTGTGGCCGAAGAGCTGATCTTCGGCACCGACAAGGTCACCACCGGTGCGTCCAACGACATCGAGCGCGCCACCAAGATGGCCCGCAACATGGTCACCAAGTGGGGCCTGTCCGATGAGCTGGGTCCCATCGCCTACGGCGAGGAAGACGATGAAGTGTTCCTCGGTCGTTCGGTCACCCAGCACAAGAGTGTCTCCGACGACACCGCCCGCCGCATCGACGAAGTGGTGCGCAGCATCCTGGACAAGGCCTACGCCCGTACCACCGAGCTGCTGACCGCCAACCTGGACAAGCTGCACACCATGTCGCAGCTGCTGCTGCAGTACGAGACCATCGATGTGCCGCAGATCGACGCGGTCATGGAAGGTCGCGATCCGCCGCCGCCGATGGGCTGGGAAAAGTCCAACAAGGACGGCGGCAACGGCAGCAACAACGACAAGGGCGGCGACGCCCGTCCGGTGCCGCCGATCGCCGGTCCTGCCGAGCAGCTGTAAGCAGGCAGTGATGTGAATGACGAAGGCCGGGGCAACCCGGCCTTCGTCGTTTCCGCGCCATAATGGACGCCTCGTTTTCGTCGTCCGTTCCGGAGTTGCCATGTCCATCCCGCCCCCGACCCCGGTGTCGCACACTGCCGAAATGGTGATCGCCACGGTGGTGGGCGTGGGCATCGGCCTGTTCCGCGACAACTTCCTGCTCGGCGCCGGCATCGGCATTGCGGTGGGCATCCTGCTGAGCATTGCCAAGACCCTTTACGTGGATCGCAAGCGCCGCCAGCAACGCTGAGCGAGGGGCTGCCGCGCAGCACCCCGCATTCCCGGGCCGGTGGCGAAAGCCCGGCGTAAACTACGTGCTGGCGTATTCCGTGGACCTGCCCATGTTCGACATTTCCCCCCAGCTCGATTGCGGCGGCCGCGTGCTGCGGCTGGATCGCCCGCGCGTGATGGGTATCGTCAACGTCACCCCGGACTCGTTCTCCGACGGCGGCGCGCACGACACCGTGGAGGCCGCGGTCGCGCATGGCCTGCAGCTGGTCGCCGAGGGCGCCGACCTGCTGGACATCGGCGGCGAGTCCACCCGTCCCGGCAGCGCGCCGGTGCCGGAGGACGAAGAGCTGCGCCGGGTGATCCCGGTCATTCAGCGGCTGGCGGCCGAAACCACGGTGCCGATCAGCATCGACACCTTCAAGCCGGCCGTGATGCGGGCTGCCGTGGCGGCCGGCGCCGGCATGATCAACGACATCCATGCATTGCGTCAGCCCGGTGCGCTCGAGGCAGCCGCCGACCTCGGCGTGCCCGTGGTGCTGATGCACATGCAGGGCGAGCCGGGCAGCATGCAGGACACCCCGCATTACCACGACGTAGTGGCCGAGGTGCATCGTTTCCTGACCGAGCGCATGTTCCAGGCGGAGATGGCCGGCGTGGCCAAAAAGCATCTGGTCATCGACCTGGGCTTCGGCTTCGGCAAGACCACCGAACACAACATGACCTTGCTGGCGCGCTCGGCGCGCTTTCTTGACCTCGGCGTGCCGATGCTGGCGGGCCTGTCGCGCAAGCGCAGCATCGGCGAGCTGACCGGCCGCGAGCAGCCGCGCGACCGCGTGGCCGGCTCGGTCGCCGCGCACCTGGTCGCCGCCCAGCGCGGCGCGATGCTGCTGCGCGTGCACGACGTGGCCGCCACGGTCGACGCCCTCAAAGTGTGGGCCGCGGTGGACGCGGTACCGATGCCGCGCGTGGACGCTGCCCCGACGATGCCGCGCTGGCCGGACGACGTCTGATGGCCGTGGACCAGCGTCCGCTGGCGATCGCGGTGATGGGCCCGACCGCGTCGGGCAAGACCGCCACCGCGATCGCGCTGGCACAGCAGCTGGGCGGGGAGATCGTCAGCGTTGATTCGGCGCTGGTCTACCGCGGCCTGGACATCGGCTCGGCCAAGCCGGATGCGGCCGAACGCGCGCAGGCGCCGCACCACCTGCTGGACCTGCGCGATCCGTGGCAGACCTATTCAGCCGCCGAGTTCGCCGCCGATGCCGCGCGCGCGGTCGCCGACATCGTGGCCCGTGGTCGCATGCCGATACTGGCCGGCGGCACCGGGCTCTATTTCCGTGCGCTGCTGCAGGGGCTGTCGCCGATGCCGCCGGCCGATCCCGACACCCGTGCGCGGATTGCCGCGCAGGCGGCCGCCGAGGGCTGGGCGGCGCTGCACGCCGAACTGGCCGGCATCGACCCGGTCGCCGCGGCACGCATTCATGCGACCGACCCGCAGCGCATCCAGCGTGCGCTGGAGGTGTACCGGCTGAGCGGCACCCCGATCAGCGAATGGCAGAAACTGCCCGGCGTGGATCGCCTGCCGGTGCGCACCCTCAAGCTGGTGCTGGCCCCGCGCGAGCGCAGCGTGCTGCACCAGCGCATCGAGACCCGTTTCGACGCCATGCTGGCCCACGGCTTCCTGGACGAGGTCCGCGCCCTGCGCGCGCTGCCGGACATGGCCCGCGTGGCGGCGCCGCTGGACCTTCCGGCCATCCGCGCGGTCGGCTACCGCCAGGCGTGGGAGTTCCTGGACGGGCAGGGTAGTGCCAGCCAGTTCCGCGAGCGGGGCATCCAGGCCACCCGCCAACTGGCCAAGCGCCAGCTGACCTGGCTGCGGGGCGAGCTTGATGTGCGCTGGTTCGACCCCCATCTGGATAAGGCTTCCCTGGCGGACGCGGTGTCGACCTTCGTCGCACGCTGACTCCACGCCTTCTCCCCTCCGGCCCGTGTACCATCAAGGATTCCGGTGGGCGGCGGGGGCCGTGGAACTGCCGGAAGACCATAAAAACAATAATCAGGAGTTGGCAATGTCCAAGGGGCAATCGCTGCAGGATCCGTTTCTCAATGCACTTCGGCGCGAGCGCGTGCCGGTTTCGGTGTATCTGGTCAATGGCATCAAGCTGCAGGGAACGATTGAATCGTTCGACCAGTTTGTGGTGCTGCTGCGTAATACGGTGAGCCAGATGGTGTACAAGCACGCCATTTCGACCGTGGTGCCGGCGCGCAACGTGCGGGTCGGTCCGGGCGGCGGCTATGTACAGTCCAATGAAGGTGGCGCCGAAGGCGTCCAAGGTGAAGACGACGTTGAGTAATACGTTCGGTATTTCCGGAGAACTGCGTGTTTGACCGTTCCAAGCGAGGCGAACACGCACTCCTGATCCAGCCGCATTCCGGCCGGCTCGAAGAAGATGTGCTTGAAGAGTTCACCGATCTGGCCCGCTCCGCCGGGGCCAGCATCGCCGCGACGCTGACCGCGCGCATCGATCGGCCCAACCCGTCGATCCTGATCGGCACCGGCAAGCTGGACGAGGTGAAAGCCGCGGCCGACGCCACCGGTGCCGACCTGATCCTGGTCAACCATTCGCTGTCGCCGGTGCAGGAGCGCAACCTGGAACGGTTCCTGGAGCGCCGGGTGATCGACCGTACGGGCCTGATCCTGGACATCTTCGCCCAGCGTGCGCACAGCCACGAAGGCAAGCTGCAGGTCGAGCTGGCGCAGCTGCGCCACATGGCCACGCGGCTGGTCCGCGGCTGGACCCATCTGGAGCGTCAGCGCGGCGGTGCCATCGGCCTGCGTGGCCCGGGTGAAACCCAGCTGGAAACCGATCGCCGGCTGCTCCAGAAGCGGGTCGAACAGCTGCAGAAGAAGCTTGAAAAAGTGGAAGTGCAGCGCACCCAGATGCGCCGCGCACGCGTGCGCAGCGAGTTGCCGCGCGTGGCCCTGGTGGGCTACACCAATGCCGGCAAGTCGACGCTGTTCAATGCGCTGACCGGTGCCGAGGCGTACGCCGCCGACAAGCTGTTTGCCACCCTCGACCCGACCGTGCGCCGCATCATCGTGCCCGGTGGCAGCGTGGTGCTGGCCGACACCGTCGGATTCGTGCGCGATCTGCCGCATGAGCTGGTCGCCGCGTTCCGCTCGACCCTGAGCGAGGCGCGCGAGGCCGACTTCCTGCTGCACATCGTCGATGCGGCCGATCCGCACCGCGAAGAGCGCATCGCCCAGGTCGACGAAGTACTGGCCGAGGTCGGTGCCGGTGATCTGCCGCAGCTGCTGGTCTTCAACAAGATCGACCGCATCGACGGTGCCGAAGTGCGTCACGACGCGCAGGACGGCATCCCCGATGAGGCGCGCCGCGAGCGCGTATGGATCTCCGCACGCGACGGGCTTGGCCTGCCGCTGCTGCAATCCGTACTGGGCAAGCGGCTGGGCCTGCAGCATGTCACCGGCGAACTGCGCCTGCCGCCCAGTGCTGGCCGACTGCGCTCGCGCCTGCACCAGCTGGAAGTGGTGCGCAGCGAACAGGCCGACGAAGACGGCTGGTTGCTCGATGTCGACCTGCCCATCGCCGAAGCCGAGAAACTGGCGGCGGGCGAGGGCGGCGAACCGATCCGCGCCCTGCTCCCGGAAAAACTGCCGGAGTGGTAATGCCGGCCCCGTAGAGCCGGGCTCTGCCCGGCCGCAAGCACACCGTAAATCCGGGCTCTGCCCGGCTGTTCGTTATGTTCAGCCGGGCAGAGCCCGGCGCTACGTCGTACGCCCAGCACACGACACCGCCGACGATATCGGCTAAAACAGGGGCACTCATCCCCCGGTTCCAGGATCACCATGCACGTCCCCACCGATGCCGAACTCGGCGTCCTCGCCCGTGATGTCGGCCAGCGCCTGCAGCAGGCCGCCCTGCAGCTGGTCAGCGCCGAAAGCTGCAGCGGCGGCTGGATCGCCAAGGCGATGACCGACGTGGCCGGCTCGTCGGCCTTCTTCGATTGCGGCATGGTGGTCTACAGCTACGAGGCCAAGCAGCGCCTGCTCGGCGTGCGCGCGCACACGCTGGAACAGTTCGGCGCGGTCAGCCGCGAAACCGTGCTGGAAATGGTGTCCGGCGCGTTGATCAATTCCGGCGCCGGCATGGCCGTGGCCGTGACCGGCATCGCTGGCCCCGGCGGCGGCAGCCCCGACAAGCCGGTGGGCAGCGTCTGGATCGGCTGGAAGCAGCGCGGCGGCTACGCCCGGGCGCAGCTGTTCCAGTTCGATGGCGACCGCGATGCCATCCGCCGCCAGACCGTGCAGCAGGCACTGACGGGAATTTTCGCCCCGGTGTGACATCCTGAGCGCGTGCGTCGACAGGAGCTGTACCGATGTGGGAAACGCTGGGCACCGTGCGCGACCTGGGGCGATTGCAGGAAATCGCCTCGGTCCTGATCCGCTATGGCTTTGGCGACCTGGTCCGCCGGATCGGCCTGGCCGACGTGCTGGAGCGGGCCGGGCGCCTGCTGCACTGGAACGACACGCAGATGCTGCGCATGACCGCCCCGGTGCGGGTGCGGCGGGCGATGGAGGACCTGGGTCCCACCTTCGTCAAACTCGGGCAGGTGCTGGCCACCCGCGTGGACCTGTTCCCGCCGGACTGGATCGCCGAGTTCTCCGAACTGCAGAACGCGGTGCCCGCGCTGCCCTATGCGCAGGTCCGCGAGCAGCTGGAAGCCGACCTCGGCGCGCCGGCCACCGAGGTGTTCGCGTGGCTGGATGAAACCCCGATGGCGGCCGCTTCGCTGGCCCAGGCGCATCGCGCCACCCTGCACGACGGCACGGCCGTGGTGCTCAAGATCCGCCGGCCCGGCATCCGCGACGTGATCGAAGCCGACCTGCGCCTGCTGGCGCGGCTGGCCGAGATCGTCGAGGCGCGCCTGCCGGACCTGCAGCGCTACCGCCCGGCCGAAGTGGTGCAGCAGTTCCAGGTATCGCTGCGACGCGAGCTGGATTTCGCCGCCGAATGCCGCAACGCCGAGCGCATCGCCCGCAACTTCCAGGGGCGCCAGGACATCCTGATTCCCAACGTGCACTGGCAGTGGACCTGCGAGAGCCTCAACGTCCAGGATTTCGTGGATGGCATTCCCGGCCGCGACCTCGCCGGCGTCGACGCGGCGGGACTGGATCGGGTGCAGCTGGCGCGTCGGGGCGGCAACATCGTGCTCAAGATGGTGTTGGAGGACGGCTGCTTCCACGCCGATCCGCACCCGGGCAACATCATCTACCTGCGCGACGGGCGGATCGGTGTGATCGATTTCGGCATGGTCGGGGCCATCTCCGAGCAGCGCCGCTTCCAGGTGGCGCAGCTGCTGCACGGCCTGGTCAGCCAGGAGCCCGAAGCCGTGGCCGACGTGCTGCTGGACTGGGCCGGCGGCGTGGACGTGGACGAATCGCGGCTGCAGCAGGACATCAGCACCTTTGTCGACCAGTACCGGGGCGTGCCGCTGAAGGACCTGCACATGGGCCTGATGCTGGGCAACATCACCACGCTGCTGCGCCAGTACTCGCTGACCCTGCCGGCCGACCTGGCGCTGATGATCAAGACCTTCCTGACCCTGGAAGGCATGGGCCGCCAGCTCGACCCGCAGTTCGACATGGCCAGTGCCGCGCGCCCCTACCTGGAACGGGTGATGTGGCAGCGCTATGCCCCCGGCGCGGTGCTCAAACGCGGCAAGCGCAGCCTGGTCGGGGTAATGGACCTGCTCGGCGACCTGCCACGCGACGTGCGCCGCCTGCTGCAGATGGCGCGCCGCGGGCGCCTGCAGCTGAAAGTGGAAACCACCGCGCTGCAGGGCTTCGGCGACCAGGTCAACCGCGCCGCCAACCGGCTGGTCATGGGCATCGTGACCGCCGCACTCATCATCGGCTCGTCCATCGTCATGCACAGCGTGGGCGGCGTCTCCAGCCGCTGGCTGCTGGCGCTGGGCGTGGCCGGCTTCATCGGCGCGGGTTTCTGCGGTGTGTGGATACTGTTTTCGATCTGGCGCAGCGGCAAGAACCCGTAGGGTTCCTGCCGCTGGGATCCGAAGGATCCCCGCAATCTGCCGCGAATGCGGCAAATTGCGCGTAGAGCCGACCGTTGGTCGGCCGCTCTACCTGGCCGCCGTCATGACCCTCCAGCTTCGTCGCTGCCTTTCGTTCTGCGGCCATGAACGATTCATTGGGGTCCACCGACCGACAGTCGATGGCTACCCCCTCCCAGCGTGCAGCGCACGGGGCGGAGAATGCGGGGTTTCCGCGCCATCAGATACCGCGCGCAGCCACCCATGGGGTGGCTGTACCGGGACAGGGTAATCCGCGGTAGAGCCACCCCATGGGTGGCTGCTGCCCATCCGGGCGTCACGAACGCCTGACCCACGGATTGCACAGGCTAAACCCCGGAAACAAGACCGAAGCCGACACGCAACCGCGCCGCCATGTATGGCCGCGCGTTCGCGCGGTCACCGACCAACGCTCGGTGGATACCGATTGCTGTTGGCTTCGGTGGAGGCCGGATGATCCTGCTTCCGTCTGCTCTTCTTCGGTGGGCACTTGCGTGCCTATAGTGTTAGTAGTAATACTACTAACCATGGACCTGACCGATACCCAGCAGGCGATCCTGCAGTTGATCGCCGAGCGTATAGAGACCGATGGCGCACCGCCGTCGCAGACGGAAATCGCCCGCGCGTTCGGCTTCAAGGGCGTGCGCGCGGCCCAGTACCATCTGGAAGCGCTGGAGCAGGCCGGGGCGATCCGTCGCATTCCCGGGCAGGCCCGCGGCATCCGGCTGGTGCAGGCGCCGCCGCTGCAGGATGGCCTGCCGGCCTCGCTGTCGGTGCCCGCATTGCCCGACCACGTGTTGCGCCTGCCGGTGCTGGGCCGGGTGGCCGCCGGCCTCCCGATCGGCGCGGACATCGGATCCGACGATTTCGTGGTGCTCGACCGGGTGTTCTTCTCGCCCGCGCCGGATTACCTGCTCAAGGTGCAGGGCGATTCGATGATCGACGAAGGCATCTTCGATGGCGACCTGATCGGCGTGCACCGCACCCGCGACGCCCGCTCGGGCCAGATCGTGGTAGCCCGCATCGATGACGAAATCACGGTCAAGCTGCTCAAGATGGGCAAGGACCGCATCCGGCTGCTGCCGCGCAACCCCGATTACAAGCCGATCGAAGTGCTGCCCGACCAGGACTTCGCTATTGAAGGCCTCTATTGCGGCCTGCTGCGGCCCAACCGTTGATCCTTCTCCTACGCAATAACTGCACGGTCTTTTGTGGCGATTCTCTGGTTCCGCTGAGGTTGGTACGGATGTCCGATAATTTTTTTCCGAACGCCGGGCAGAATCTCAGCCTGTGCGATACGCCAGCCTTAAAGTGAACCCATGGCCAAGAAGACTTCCAAAGACAGCACCTCCACCGACACGACCTCTGCAAGGACCACTCCGATGGACGAAAACAAAAAGCGTGCCCTCACCGCCGCCCTGAGCCAGATCGAAAAGCAGTTCGGCAAGGGCGCCGTGATGCGCATGGGCGACCGCGTCGTCGAAGCGGTCGAGGTCATCCCGACCGGCTCGCTGATGCTGGATATCGCACTCGGCATTGGTGGCCTGCCCAAGGGGCGCGTCGTTGAAATCTACGGTCCGGAATCCTCGGGCAAGACCACCCTGACCCTGCAGGCCATTGCCGAATGCCAGAAGAAGGGCGGCACCGCGGCCTTCATCGACGCCGAGCATGCGCTGGACCCGATCTACGCCGCCAAGCTGGGCGTGAACGTGGACGACCTGCTGCTCTCGCAGCCCGATACCGGTGAGCAGGCGCTGGAAATCGCCGACATGCTGGTGCGGTCCAGCTCGGTGGACATCGTGGTGGTCGACTCGGTCGCGGCGCTGACCCCGAAGGCCGAAATCGAAGGCGAAATGGGCGACCAGCTGCCGGGCCTGCAGGCTCGTCTGATGAGCCAGGCGCTGCGCAAGCTCACTGGCAACATCAAGCGCTCCAATACCCTGGTGGTGTTCATCAACCAGCTGCGCCACAAGATCGGCGTGATGATGCCGGGCCAGAGCCCGGAAGTGACCACCGGCGGCAACGCCCTGAAGTTCTACGCCTCGGTCCGCCTGGACATCCGCCGGATCGGCGCGATCAAGAAGGGCGACGAGATCATCGGCAACCAGACCAAGATCAAGGTGGTCAAGAACAAGCTGGCGCCTCCCTTCAAGCAGGTCATCACCGAGATCCTGTACGGCGAAGGCATCAGCCGCGAAGGCGAACTGATCGACATGGGCGTGGAAGCCAAGCTGGTCGAGAAGGCCGGTGCCTGGTACAGCTACGGCGATGAGCGCATCGGCCAGGGCAAGGACAATGCCCGCGGTTACCTGCGCGACAACCCGCAGATCGCCCAGCGCCTGGAAGCCGAGCTGCGCGAGAAGTTCCAGCCGGAAGAGGCAGCCCGCGAAGGCGGCGACGACGTGGAAGACGACGTCGAGTGAGTTTCCTGCGGGGCAGGGCAGCGCCGTCAGTGACGCTCGCCCTGCACCGCGGTTTCCGTATTCCCCGACGGGGGAGCGCCAGGGACGGCGCATTTGATTGAGTAAAGGTGGCCATGCAGGATTCCGACAGCCCGGCACCCCGCCGTAAACGCCGTGTCAGTGAACAGACCCCGGTCCAACGGGCGCTGGGCCTGCTGGTGCGCCGGGAGCACTCGCGCAAGGAATTGACCCGCAAGCTGCAGGCCCGGGGCATCGAGACCGAGGCCGCCGTGGCAGCGGTCGACACGCTCAGTGAGGCCGGCTGGCAGGACGACACCCGGTTCGCCGAGAACCTGGTCCGGATCCGGGCCAACACCGGGTACGGTCCGATCCATATCCGGGCCGAACTGGGCACCCATGGGCTGGACAGCGAGCAGATCGCCCTGGCCATGGACACCTTCGAGGGCGATTGGGCTGAAAATGCCCGGGATCTGGTCTGCCGCCGTTTCGGCGAGGCCGGCCCCCAGGAGCTGCCGCAACGCCGTAAAGCGGCCGATCTGCTGGCCCGGCGCGGGTTCGACGGCGATACCATTCGGCGCGCCACCCGCTACGACCCTGACGACTGAGCGGCCCGGGCCTGATACCCTTTATGGTTTCGGCGGTCCAGCAGCGACACCCGGCCATTGGGGCTGAGTGCCATGGACCGGCCGGCCCGCATAAAGCCAGCCCCCATGAACGCATCCGTCACATTCACTACCTCCCAGATCCGCAGCGATTTCCTTGAGTTCTTCAAGGGAAAGGGCCACACCATCGTGCCGTCGGCGCCCCTGGTGCCGGGCAATGATCCGACCCTGCTGTTCACCAACTCCGGCATGGTGCAGTTCAAGGACGTGTTCCTTGGCGCGGAGAAGCGCAGCTATGTGCGCGCCGCGGACGTCCAGCGCTGCCTGCGCGCCGGCGGCAAGCACAACGACCTGGACCAGGTCGGCTACACCGCGCGCCACCACACCTTCTTCGAAATGCTGGGCAACTGGTCCTTCGGCGATTACTTCAAGAAGGACGCCATTGCCTGGGCCTGGGAGCTGCTGACCCAGGTCTGGAAGCTGCCGGCCGACCGCCTGCTGGTCACGGTCTACCAGACCGATGACGAGGCCTACGCGCTGTGGCGCGACATGATCGGCATCCCGGAGGCGCGCATCGTGCGCATCGGCGACAACAAGGGTGCACCGTTCGCGTCGGACAACTTCTGGCAGATGGCTGAAACCGGCCCGTGCGGCCCGTGCACCGAGATCTTCTATGACCACGGCGACCACATCGCCGGCGGCCCCCCGGGCTCGCCGGACGAAGACGGTGATCGCTTCATCGAGATCTGGAACCTGGTGTTCATGCAGTTCGATCGCCAGCCCGACGGCACCCTGGTGCCGCTGCCGGCGCCGTGCGTGGACACCGGCATGGGCCTGGAGCGCCTCGCCGCGATCCTGCAGCACGTGCACACCAACTATGAAATCGACCTGTTCCAGGCGCTGATCCGCAAGGCCAGCGAACTGACCGGCATGGCCGACCTGGAGAACAAGTCGCTGCGTGTCATCGCCGACCATATCCGGGCCTGTTCGTTCCTGATCGTCGATGGCGTGCTGCCGTCCAACGAAGGTCGTGGCTACGTGCTGCGCCGGATCATCCGCCGCGCGCTGCGCCATGGCTGGATGCTGGGCGTGCGCCAGCCGTTCTTCAGCAAGCTGGTGCCGACCCTGGTCGAGCAGATGGGCGTGGCCTATCCGGAACTGCCGGCCCAGGCCGACACCGTGGTGCGCGCCCTGCAGGCCGAGGAAGAGCGTTTCGCTGAAACCCTCGATTCGGGCATGAAGATCTTCGACGACGTGGCGGCCAAGGTCAGCGACGGCGTGATCCCGGGCGTGGATGCCTTCCGCCTGTACGACACCTATGGCTTCCCGGTCGACCTGACCGCCGACATCGCCCGCGAGCGCGACATGACGGTGGACATGGACGGCTTCAACGCCGCGATGGACAACCAGCGCGAAACCGCGCGCGCGGCAGGCAAGTTCGGTGGCGGCGTGACGCTGTCCGCGGACCTGGTGGCCACGCTCACGCCGACCGTGTTCCTGGGCTACGACCGCCTGCAGGCCGACGGCCTGACCGTGCTGGCCGTGCTCAAGGACGGTCGCCCGGTGGACGCGGCGCAGGCCGGTGACGAGGTGATCGTGATCACCAACCAGACCCCGTTCTACGCCGAATCCGGCGGCCAGGTCGGCGACACCGGTGAACTGGCCGGTGCGGGCGGGCAGGTACAGGTCAGCGACACGCAGAAGTTCGCGGGCCAGTTCCATGGTCACGTCGGCACGGTCACCCAGGGCAGCCTGAAGGTGGGCGATGTGCTGCGTGGCCAGGTCGATGGCGAGCGCCGCGGCGCCACCATCCTCAACCACTCCGCCACCCATTTGCTGCACGCCGCCCTGCGCGAAGTGCTGGGCACCCACGTGCAGCAGAAGGGCTCGCTGGTGGCGCCGGACCGTCTGCGCTTCGACTTTGCGCACTTCGCGCCGATCAGCGCCGAGGACCTGGCGGTCGTCGAGCGCAAGGTCAATGCGCAGGTGCGGGCCAACAACGCCGTCGAAGTCCACAACATGGCCATGCAGGAAGCGCTGGACTTCGGCGCGATGGCGCTGTTCGGCGAGAAGTATGGCGAGAACGTGCGCGTGCTGAAGATGGGCGACTACTCCACCGAACTGTGCGGTGGCACCCACGTGGGCCGCACCGGTGACATCGGCCTGTTCAAGATCACCTCCGAAGGGGGTGTGTCCTCGGGCGTGCGCCGCATTGAAGCGGTGACCGGGCAGGGCGCGCTGGATTACGTGGCCCACGAAGAGGCCGTGCTGGGCGAAGCGGCGACGCTGCTCGGCGGCAATGCCGGCGATGTGGTGGAGAAGATCCGCCAGCTTGGCGAGCGCCAGAAGAAGCTGGAACGCGAACTGGACGCATTGAAGGCCAAGCAGGCCGCAGGCGCTACCGCCGACCTCGGCGCGTCGGCGGTCGAGGTCAACGGCATCAAGATCCTGGCCGCGCGCCTGGAAGGCTTCGATGCCAAGGCGCTTCGTGACGCAATCGACCGCCTCAAGCAGCAGCTCGGCAACGCGGTGATCGTGCTGGCCGGCACCCAGGACGGCAAGGCAGCCCTGGTGGCGGGCGTGAACGGCAGTGCAATGGGCAAGGTCAAGGCCGGGGAACTGTTGGCCCATATCGCCAGTCAGATCGGGGGCAAGGGCGGCGGCCGCCCGGATCTCGCCCAGGGTGGTGGCGAGGACGGGCCCGCCCTTGCTTCTGCACTCGCCGCCGTTGTCGACTGGGTCACCCCCCGTATCTGAACACCTGAAGCTTCCTGCTCCTTGAAGGGGCGGGAGGCCTGACGGTACTATGGCTAATCCTTTCCCTTTGTCGTGTGGCGTTCCTTGGCTGGGCGCCGAGCCGGTGGGGAAGATCCACCGGTTCCCTGGAGACTTGCAAAAATGTTGATCCTGACTCGCCGCGTAGGCGAAACCTTGATGATCGGTGATTCGGTCAGCGTGACCGTGCTCGGTGTCAAGGGCAACCAGGTGCGTATCGGTATCACTGCTCCAAAGGATGTGGCCGTGCACCGCGAAGAGATTTACCAGCGGATCCAGCGCGGCGATGAGCCCAATGCATCCGGAAGTGAAAATTCTTCGGATTAAGGCTTTACCTTCGGGCGCGGAAAACGTTATTATTCGCGCCCCCGCTGAGATGATTCAACGCAGCGGCGGAACCAGAACACTGGAGCGGTGCCCGAGTGGCTGAAGGGGCTCCCCTGCTAAGGGAGTATAGGGCTTAAAACTCTATCGAGGGTTCGAATCCCTCCCGCTCCGCCAGTTGTAGAAAAGCCCCTGAGCGCACGCTCAGGGGCTTTTTTTTTGCCTGCGAATCCGTCCGGCTGCTTCCCGCCCCATGCGCAGCAAGCAGGGCGGTGAGGGCCGGGGAGCGCATCCACGGGCCCTCGTCGTATTCGCTGGGCAAATGAAGCCGATCACAATTCTTCATTGGTGCCTGTCCGCCGGCTCGGCTACGGTCGTTGTCCAATGCGTCCTGCGGGACGTGGCCGTATCAGGAGCAGGAAAATTTCGATGGGACGGATGGCGCTGCGTTGCTGGATGGTCATGGGCATGTTCACGGGCGTGGTCCCGCCGATCAGTGCCGCCTCGCTGGATGAGCGGCTGCATCGCGCCGCGGAAAAGGGGGATGCCGCGACGGTGCGTACGCTGCTGGGCCAAGGGGCTCCGGTGGATGCACGCAACGCGGCAAAGGCCACGCCGTTGCTGGTCGCCACCCACCACAACCACGTGGACGCCGCGCGCGCCCTGATCCAGGCCGGTGCCGACGTGAACGCGAAGGATGCCATCCAGGACAGCCCGTACCTGTACGCCGGCGCCCGCGGGCACCTGGAGATCCTGCGCGCCACGCTGGCCGCGGGCGCGGACCTGAAAAGCACGAACCGTTACGGTGGCACCGCGCTCATTCCGGCCGCGGAGCGCGGCCATGTGGAGGCCGTGGCGACGCTGATCGCGGCAGGCGTCGACGTCGATCACGTCAACACCCTGCAGTGGACGGCGTTGTTGGAGGCGATCATCCTGAGCGATGGCGGGCCGCGACATGTGCAGATCGTCCGCCAGCTCATTGCGGCCAAGGCCGACGTGAACCTGCCCGATGGCGAGGGCACGACCCCGCTGCAGCATGCGCGCCAGCGCGGCTACCGCCAGATCGAGGCGCTGCTCCTTGCCGCAGGCGCGCGTCCGCGCTGAGGTGCCGGAGGCACTGGGCATCGGTCGCCGGCTGGCGGCGTACGCCGGCAAGTCGCCGCCTGCAGGATGAACGCAGGCGCGCTGCGCTGACCCGTTTTTCACGGGTGGACCACTATGGTCTTCACCCGCCCCGCCGATTGCCTTCCCTGTGCTGCACGAACACGACACTGCCAAGTGGCGCATCTACGAGGCCCTCCTGCAGGCCACGCCCGACCTGTCGTATGTCTTCGACCTGCAGCACCGTTTCATCTATGCCAACAAGGCATTGCTGGACATGTGGGGCATGCGCTGGGAGGAGGCGGCCGGCAAGACCTGCCTGGAGCTGGGCTATGCGCCCTGGCATGCGGCCATGCATGACGACGAGATCGAGCAGGTGATCGCCACCCGGCGGCCGGTGCGTGGCGAGGTGCCGTTCCCGCACACCACCGAAGGCACCCGGGTCTACGACTACATCTTTACGCCGGTGTTCGGGCCGGACGGCCAGGTCGAAGCCATTGCCGGGAGCACCCGCGACATCACCGAGCGCACCCGCCATGCGCAGCACCTGCAGTTGCTGGTCAACGAATTGAACCACCGGGTCAAGAACACGCTGGCCACGGTGCAGTCGATCGCGCGGCAGACCTTCGCCAATGCCGATGGCATGGACGACGCCTGCGGCAAGATCGAAGAGCGCCTGCTGGCGCTGGCCAGCGCGCACGACATGCTGACCCGTGAGAACTGGCACAGTGCCGACGTCGCCGAGCTGGCCCGCGGACTTGCCGCCCAGGGCCGGTTCGATGCACGTCAGTTCGACGTGCAGGGCGAACCGTGCCGCATCGACCCGCGCCGTGCGATGGCCCTGGCCATGGCGCTGCACGAGTTGTGTGCCAACGCGTTGCGGCATGGCGCGTTGTCCACGCCACACGGGTCGGTGCATATTGCCTGGCAGCGTCACTACAGCGGCGAGGGTGAGGTGCTGGAGCTGGTGTGGCGCGAGCGGGGCGGCCCGCAGGTACAGCCGCCGGCCCAGCGCGGTTTTGGTTCGCGGTTGCTCGAACGCGGGCTCCAACATGACATGGGGGGAGCGGTGGACCTGGCCTTTGACCCCGAGGGCGTCACGTTCCGCGTTACGATTCCCCTGCCTGATGATGCACACGAGGTTTACCCATGAAGGCGCGTGTCCTGTTGGTCGAAGACGAATCGCTGGTGGCGATGATGGTCGAAGACTCCCTGATCGAACTCGGGTATGAGGTAGCGGCGGTGGCCGCCAGCGTCGATGCTGCGCTGGCCGCCCTGCAGCGGGGCGGCATCGATTGCGCCATGCTCGACGTGAACCTCGGCGGTACCCCGTCGTTCCCGATTGCCGAAGCGCTGGAGGCGCGTGGCATTCCCTACATGTTCGTCACCGGCTATGACGGCACCGCGATCCCGCCGAACCTGCGGGCACGGCATGGGTTGCAGAAACCGTTCCGGATGCGCGAACTGCAGCAGGCCCTGGCCGGGCTGCAGGATGCGCCGGCCGCGCCGGGCGGCCTGATCGCCTGACCCGGCACGCCTTCCGCGCCGCCCGGTGATTACGCGGCGCGTGCCTGCGCCAGCGCCATTCGCACTACGCCTTCGAAGCGCTCCAGTTCGGCGCTGTCGGTGCTGGCGCGCTGGTACTGCGCCGCATCGTCCAGCACATCCAGGACCACGGCGGTACCGCTGCCGTCGTCGGCCATGACGATCACGCTTTCGTAGATGCAGCCGCTGGTCACCGCGCGCCAGCACCGCAAGGTGCTGCCGTCCAGCCACACCGCCCAGCGGTCGTCGCTTGCGCGGGGCCACAGGCCGTCGCGCAGCTGCGCCAGTTCTTCGGCGGAAAAGCCATGGCCGCACCGGATCGGCCAGCGGGTGCCGGTCAAGGGCGGAAGGCCGCCGCGCTGGGCGGGGGAAAAATCGATCATGTGCGTGCCTCGTCGGCCGTTGTGAGTGCATGCGCAGCGGAGACGCATGCCGGCACACAGTCTACCGGTGAGTTAGTAGTTTTGCTAATTTCCTGCCCGGCCACGCGCCGCGGCCGGTGACGGGCCTGCAACACGCGGCGCCACCGGGAACCGCGACAGCGACCGGTTGCGCGAGTAGAATCGCGCCGCACTGAAGGCGTTGCAGCCTTCGATCCCCCTTTCCCTCCAGCCGCCGCCAGAGGACTTCTTTCCTTGCTGGAGGCGTTGCCGTGTCCGTTGCTTCGTTCCGTGTTGTCCCCACCCGCGCCGGTCGCACTGCGCCGTCGCCGTCGATGTCCCCGCTGAGCTTGGCACTGGCCAGTGCATTAGGCTTTGCCGTGTTCGCCACGTCCGCACAGGCGGAGGATGCACCTGCGCCGCCGAAGGACGACGCGGCGCAGACGCTGCAGACCGTGCAGGTCACCGCCAACCAGCTGGGCACCGTCACCGAAGGCAGTGATTCCTACACACCCGGCACGATCGCTACCGCGACCCGGCTGGTGCTGAGCCCGCGGCAGACGCCGCAGTCGATCAGCGTCATCACCCGGCAGGAGATGAACGACTTCGCGCTCAACGGCATCGACGATGTCATGAAGGTCACCCCGGGCATCAGCATCGTCACCTACGACAGCGAACGCACCGAGTACTACGCGCGCGGCTTTGCGGTGCAGAACTTCCAGTACGACGGCATTCCGATGGCACGTGACTCGGCCTATTCGGCCGGCAACACGCTCAGCGACATGGCCATCTACGACCGCGTGGAAGTGCTCAAGGGCGCCACCGGCCTGCTCACCGGCATGGGCGACCCCGGCGCGACCATCAACCTGGTGCGCAAGAAGCCGACCCGCGCACTGGCCGGCAGCGCCACGCTGGGCGTGGGGTCGTGGGACACCTACCGCGCCGAGGTGGATGTGGGCGGGCCGCTGACCGAAAGTGGCCGCGTGCGTGGCCGCGTGGTCGGGGCCTACCAGGACAAGCATTCCAATGTTGACCATTACCAGCGCAGCAACCAGGTGTTCTACGGCATCCTGGAGGCCGACATCGACGACAGCACGCTGCTCACCGTCGGGGCCGACTACCAGGACAGCGATCCGCAGGGCTCCAGCTGGGGCGGCATCCCGCTGCTGGACAGTACCGGCGCTTTCAACGACATGCCGCGCTCGTTCAACAACGGCGCCCGCTGGAGCAGCTGGGGCCAGTACAGCCGCACGGCTTTCGCCACGCTGGAGCACACCTTCGGCAACGACTGGGTGGCCAAGCTGCAGCTCAACCACCAGGTCAATGGCTACGACGCCCCGCTCGGTGCAGCCGCCGGCGGCAATCCCGACCCGGTGACCGGTGAGGGCGTGAGCATGTGGGTCGGCAAGTACGTCGGCGAGACCACCAGCAACGCGGCCGATCTGTATGTCAGTGGGAAGTTCCAGTGGTTCGGGCGCGAGCACGAACTGGTGGTCGGTGGCAGCGTGTCGCGCAAGCATTGGATCAACAACGGCTACTCGCCGCAGCCGGGCTACGTGACCGATGTCGCCGACTACTACAGCTGGGCCGGCAACGTGCCCGAGCCGGACTGGCAGTGGGGCTACGGCGACAACCAGGTGACCCGCGAGAGCGGTGCCTACGTGGTGGGCCGTTTCGACCTGGCCGATCCGCTGAAGCTGATCCTCGGCAGCCGCATCGCCAACTATAAATCGCCCGACACCGACGAAAGCGGCGTGATCGTGCCGTACGCGGGCGTGGTCTACGACCTCAACCGCAACTTCTCGGTGTTCGCCAGCTACAGCACCATCTTCAAGCCGCAGGGCAACCAGGACGAGCAGGGCAAGACGCTCGACCCGATGGAAGGACGCAGCTACGAGGCGGGCCTGAAGGCGGAGTTCCTGGAGGGCCGCTTCAACGCCAGTGCGGCGGTGTTCCAGCTCGACCAGGACAACTACGCCGAACCCACCGGGGGCCGCACCCCCAGCGGTGGCATCGCCTACCGCGGGCTGATGGGCGTGCGCACCAAGGGCTACGAGCTGGAGATGTCCGGCCAGGTGGCGCCGGGCTGGCAGGTCCAGGGCGGCTACGCGCACAAGATCGCGCGGCAGCAGTCCGTCAAGGTCTCCACGCTGGAGCCGGAAGACCAGTTCAGCCTGCACACCAGCTACCGCCTGCAGGGCGGCGCGCTGCAGGGCTGGAGCGTGGGCGGCGGTGCGCGCTGGCAGGGCAGCACCTTCGGCACCATCACCAACCCGGCCAACGGTGCCAGCCTGGTGCATCGCACCGAGCCGTACTGGCTGCTGGACGCGATGGCGCGGTATGAGTTCAACGACCAGCTGTCGGCCACGCTCAACGTCAACAACCTGCTGGACAAGCATTACTACACGATCTTCAGCTGGTACAGCACCTACACCTGGGGCGAACCGCGCAACGTGCGGCTGACCCTCAACTACAAGTTCTGATGAAGCGCGGCACCCCGGCCAGTGCGCCGGGGTGCTGCAGGCGCCCGCGTGCAGGGCGTGCAGCGAGGCCGTGGCACACTGCCCCGACAGCATCCAGGGAGCAGAAACATGGTGCAGGGCGTGGCATTGATCATGGCGCTGGCGGCGGCCGGTTCACCGGCACCGGGCGAGGTGCGTGCCTTTCAGGTGTGCGAGGGGGTGATCCTGCGTACGGCATCGATCGCCGACGGCGCGCAGGTGCCACGGATTCCCGCGCGGCGCTATCAGGCCGACGGCCACACGTTCGAATGGCGGCCCGGGGATGGGCTGAAGTTCGTCCGTCTCAGCGGTGAACTGCAGGAAGTCCGTGCCCGCTGCGATACCGCCGCGGATGGCACGGTGGTCGGCCTGGTGGTGGACGGGCGCACCTTGATTGCGCGACCGTTGAGCGACGAAGAGCGCATCGTGCAGCAGCGCATCGATGCGGCCCTGCGCGCCATGCAGGCTCAAGGCGAGGGGCCACACGACGCGGCTGCCACGACCCGTTAGGCCGCCGTTGCCGTCGCGTTGACGCCGTCCACGCATGGCGTGCACCGCGTGAATGCGAGGGTGGGCACTGGTCCGCCCTGCAGGAGTCGTCGTGAACGCACGTCGCCAGTTTCTTTCCGCTGCCGCTGTCGGCACTGCCGCATTGGCGGCGTCCCCGTTGCTCGCCCAGGCTGCCGGTCCCGGTAGCGTACTGCCCACGCGCGGGCAGGTAAGCGCGCGCCCACTGGCCACCAACGCGGCGGGGCAGGTGGGGCGCTATCGGCCGCACACCCGGCTGGGACTGGGCGGGGTGGCGATCGGCAATGGCTTTGCGGCCACCACCGATGCCATCAGTGAGGCCACGCTGGCAGCGGCGTACGCGGCCGGCGTGCGCTGTTTCGATACCTCGCCGTGGTACGGGCTGGGCCTCAGTGAGCGCCGCTACGGCCATCACCTGCACAACCACCCGGCACGCGAGTACACGCTGTCGACCAAGGTCGGCCGCCTGCTGACGGCCACGCGCGGCGCGCTGCAGAAAACGATGTGGCAGGAGCCGTCGCCGTTCCACTACCGCTACGATTATTCGGCCGATGGCACCCGGCGCTCGGTGGAGGACAGCCTCAACCGGCTCGGCGTGTCGCAGCTGGACGTGGTGTTCATCCACGACCTGTCCCCGGACAACGAGAAAGACCTCGGCATGCCGTGGGAGCAGCGCTTTGCAGAGGCCGCCAAGGGCGCGATGCCGGCGCTGACCCGCATGCGCGAAGAAGGGCTGATCAAGGCCTGGGGATTCGGTGTGAACCGTCCCGAGCCTGCGCTCCGTGCGATCGACGAAGCCGACCCGGACATCTTCCTGCTGGCGTGCCAGTACTCGCTGCTGGACCACGAACAGGCCCTGCACGAAACCTTCCCCCGGATCGCCGCGCACGGCGCGTCGGTGGTGGTGGGGTCGCCGCTGCTGGCCGGTTACCTGGCCGGGCGCGAGCGGTATCTGTACGACGGCACGGTGCCTGCCTGGGCGCCGGACAAGCGCGCCAAGGTGCAGGCCGTCTGCGATCGCCACGGGGTGGATCTGCGCACTGCGGCGCTGCAGTTCGCCGATGCGCCGGCGGTGGTATCGGCGGTGATCCCCGGGGCGCGCACGCCCGAACAGGTGCTGGCCAACGTGGCGTCGATTTCGGTGGCCATCCCGGCCGCGTTCTGGGCCGAGCTGAAGCAGCAGCAGTTGATCGCCGCGGACGCGCCGGTGCCTGCGGCCTGATGCGCAGCAGACGGCCCCGATCGGTTCGGGACCGCCTGCGTGCATCGCATCGCCTTACAGCGGCAGGTCGAACACCAGCACTTCGGCATCGCTGGCGTTTTCCAGCGTCACCTGGGCCTCGTCGCTGATCTGCAGCGCGTCGCCGGTGTCCAGGGTGATGCCGTTGACCTGCACCTGGCCCCGCGCCACCTGCACATAGGCACCGCGACGCGGGGCCAGCGGCAGCTGCACGCGATCGTTGCCGTCCAGGATCGTGGCGTAGATGTTGGCGTCCTGGTGGATCAGCAGGGCACCGTCACGCCCATCCTTGGCGGCGATCAGGCGCAGCTGGCCGCGCTTGGCTTCGGGGGCGAAATGGGTTTCCTGGTAGCTCGGGGCGATGTTCTCTTGGTCGGGGAACAGCCAGATCTGCAGGAAGTGCACGGTCTCGTCGGCCGAATGGTTGAACTCGCTGTGGCTGACCCCGCTGCCGGCGCTCATGCGCTGCACGTCGCCATAGCGCAGCACCGAGCCGGTGCCCATCGAGTCCTTGTGCTCCAGGGCGCCGCCGAGCACGTAGGAGATGATCTCCATGTTGGCGTGGCTGTGGGTCCCGAAGCCCTGGCCGCCCTGCACGCGGTCTTCGTTGATCACCCGCAGCGGGCCGAAGCTGGTGTAGCGCGGGTCGTAGTAGTTGGCGAATGAGAAGGTGTGCATGGAGTTCAGCCAGCCATGGTCGGCCTTGCCACGGGTAGTGCTCTTGCGGATCTGCAGCATGGTGGATCTCCTCGGGTATTCGATGGTTTCGATGGTGGGCGGGGAGGCGTTTGCGGCGTCCCTTTCCTGTTGGCGCCAGTATCCGCTTGCACCTGGGGTTTGAAAAACGGATAGTTTCGCAAGCCATCATCGAAAAATTCGAATGCTCAAGCTCAGCCTGGATGCCCTGCAGATCCTCGATGCCATCGACCGTCGCGGCTCCTTTGCCGCCGCGGGCAAGGCGCTGCACAAGGTGCCGTCGACCATTTCCTACACGGTGTCCAAGCTGGAACAGGACCTGGGCGTGCAGCTGTTCGACCGGGTGGGTCCGCGCGCGCAGCTGACCCAGGCCGGGCAGGCGCTGCTGGAAGAGGGGCGGCACCTGCTGCGGGCCGCACGCGAGCTGGAGATGCGGGTGCGCCGGGTGGCCTCGGGCTGGGAGGCGGAGCTGACCGTGGCGGTGGATTCGATGTTCCAGCCGGCGTTGCTGGCCGACGACGTGCGCGCCTTCAACGCGGTGGCCGAACAGACCCGGGTGCGGCTGATCAGCGAGTCGCTGTCGGGCACCTGGGAGGCGCTGCTGGACCGGCGCGCGGACCTGCTGGTGGGCGCGGCTGGCGAAGGGCCGAGCGGCGGCGGCTACGTGGTGGAGCCGATGGGCGTGGTGGAATTCGTGTTCGCAGTGTCACCTTCGCATCCGCTCGCGACCGCGCCGGGGCCCTTGGGGCGCGAGCAGCTGGCCGCGCACTGCGCGATCGCGGTGGCCGATTCGGCGCGGCGGTTGCTGCCGCGTACGGTAGGCCTGCTGATGGGGCAGGAGACGGTGACGGTGCCCGATACCGTCAGCAAGTTCCGGCTGCAATGCGCCGGCCTCGGTTTCGGCTTCCTGCCTGCGCCGTATGTGCAGCAGGCAGTGCAGCAGGGCCGGCTGGTGATCAGGCAGGTGGAGGAGCCCAAGCCCGACGAGACCTTCTGGCTCGCCTGGCGGCCGGGCGAAGAGGGCGCCGCGTTGCGCTGGTGGCGGGCGCGGATGCAGGGTCCGCAGGTGATGGCCGGCTGGTGGCCGACGATGCAGGGCTGGCTGGGGTGAGGTGTGGCGCCGGGCGAGGTCAAGCTGAATCGCCGCTGCGCTGTCATCGCACGGTCATGTGTATGCGATAGAGCGGCCGGTCGGCGGCCGGTAACCTGCGCGGCTCACTCTGGTTTTCCCTGTGTCCCCTATGAAGCGCCTGCTGCTGTTGTTGCTGGCCGGGGCCGGCCTGTGGCTGGCTGCCTGCTCCTCGCTCACTTCCACCGCTGCCTCGACCTCGCTCAGCGATCGTCTGGTCGCGCCCGGTGGCGTGTCCACGTTGCTGGACACCGCGCGCATTGCTGCCGCGGTGGACGGCGTGCCCAACCGGCATGGCCGGGTCACCAGCCGTGCCGGCGTGCCGATCTTCTGGCGGGCGTTCGACCCGGGCCAGTACGGGCTGCGTTACCAGTACCTGGCCCAGCCGCACGAGAACGGGGAGCCGCTGCAGACCGGCCTTGCGCTGGCGCTGCCCACGCCATTCCGGGCGCAGCCGCCGCGCGGCACCGTGGTGCTGCTGCACGGCTGGATGATGAATGGTGATGCGATGTTGCCGTGGTCGCTGCAGCTGGCCCAGGCCGGCTACCGCGTGGTCACCATCGACCTGCGCAACCATGGCCAGTCCGGTGCGGGCCCGTCGGGCTATGGCACGTTCGAGTCGGACGATGTGATCGACGTGATCGATGCATTGCAGGCACGCGGCGAAGTGGTGGGGCCGCTGTACCTGTTCGGGGTGTCCTACGGCGCGGCCACGGCGGTGTTTGCCGCCGACAAGCTGGGCGACCGGGTCAGTGGCGTGGTGGCGATGGAGTCCTTCGCCAATGCCGGCGATGCCATCCGCAGCATGATCCCGCACCTGATGGCGCTGCAGCCGACCGCCTGGAAGGCGCAGGCGATGGCGGCCTATGGGCGTTGGCGCTACGGCGGGCAGGATATCGACGCGGTGATTGCTGCGGCCAGTCAACGCCTGGACCTCGACCTGGACCGTGTCGACGTGGCGCGCGCGCTGGCCGATACGCGGGCCTGCGTGTTGCTGGTGCACGGGCAGAACGACCAGCACGTGCGGGTGGACCAGGGGCGCCGGCTGGCAGTGGCCAGCCCGCGCGTGCACTACATCGAAATGCAGGGCGAAGACCACATCACGCTGCCGCTGCGGCTGGACCTGCTGGGGGGCGTGGTGGACGATTGGCTCGCGCAGGAAGGGCATGCCGGCGCGCAGTGCGCCGCGCCGCAGATGCCGCGTGAAGCCGACCGGTTGGTGATGGCGCGGCTGCAGGCGCAAACGCCGCGCGGATGATCCCGCGATAGACGTCGCCGCCAATGCGGTAGCGCCGGCCGATCCCACCGGTAGTGCCGGCCGCTGGCCGGCTCCAGGCAGATCTTCCACCATTCGGTAGTGCCGGCCGCTGGCCGGCTCCAGGCGGATCGTTCGAGGGTCATGACGAGCCGGCCAGCGGCCGGCACTACGCGTGATCGTTCGAGGGGGTCATGACGAGCCGGCCAGCGGCCGGCATTACGCGCGATTGTTCGACGGTCATGGCCAGCCGGTCGGCGCGCGCACCCCACTGCGGTACGCAAAAAAAAACAGCAGCCCAAGGCTGCCGTTTTTCATCGATGCAATGGTGCGCCCGGAGAGATTCGAACTCCCGACCGCCTGGTTCGTAGCCAGGTACTCTATCCAACTGAGCTACGGGCGCATTTGCATTGTCTGGTTTTGCGTCCTGCCGCACGTGTTGCCACGTTCGACGGGAGGGCAGGCAAGCCTGCTGCGATGTAATGGTGCGCCCGGAGAGATTCGAACTCCCGACCGCCTGGTTCGTAGCCAGGTACTCTATCCAACTGAGCTACGGGCGCATTTACATCACGTTGTACTGCTGATGCCAACGGCGGAGTTGGCAACCTGTTGATGGTGCGCCCGGAGAGATTCGAACTCCCGACCGCCTGGTTCGTAGCCAGGTACTCTATCCAACTGAGCTACGGGCGCGTCAACAGGAGCGGAATTATGCGGATGTGAGCCGCATTCGTCAACGCCTTTGTGAAGAACTTCATTCAACTGAATGAAAAAGCAGCGCGGCCACGGCCTGCGGCGATTTCATCCATGCGAAGTGATCCGCACGCGTTTCCAGCGTCGTGGCATCCAGCACGTGCAGCGAGGCCTGCACCTGCGGCAGCTTGGCCAGCAGGCCCTGCATCGAAGGCACCGGCGCCAGCCAGTCCTGCGCCATCACCACGGCCGTGGCATGGCCGCGCACGTGGCGCAGCCCGGCCTCCAGGTCGTCGGCGATGCCGACACCCGCGTAATGATTGTTCAGCCCGACCCGGGCCCAGTCGCGGATCAGGCCGCGCGCTTCGGTGCCACCGAACCCCAGGCGGCGCCCGTGCAGCACGCCCTGGCGCTGCGCCAGCCAGGGCAGGAACCGGTAGATCAGCGGCAGTGTCCAGCCGCGCGGCGCCGGGAAGGTGCGCCAGTACGGCGTGCCGCTGGCGACCAGCCACAGTCGCTGGAACACCGTGGGATGCAGCCCGGCAAAGCAGCAGGCCAGCTGCCCGCCCAGACTGTGTCCGCCAATGATGGCCTGATCGCCAGTGCCGCCATCGAGTGCGGCCAGGCTGGCCGGCAGGTCGTGGTAGAGAATCTCGCGATAGCCCCAGTCCTGCCCGCGAGACGGGCGCAGGCTGCTGCTGCCGTTGCCGCGCCACTCGTGCAGGTAGACGGCAATGCCGCGCGCGGCCAGCGCATCGGCCAGGGGCAGGTAGTGACGCGCGGCCACCCCCAATGCCGGCAGCCACAGCAGCCGCGCGCGTGGCTGCGCCGGCACGCGGGCCAGCAGGTCGAAGCGGTGGCCGTCGGCGGCCACGACCGGCAACGTCAGCGCCTCGATCATGCCGGGCGCGCCGCGCCGAAGTGGTCGATCACCAGCACCTCGCTGCGCCCCGGGTAGTACCCGCCTTGCAGGCCGCGGGCGACGTAGTCGATGGCCGCTTCACAGGCGTTGGGCAGCGACAGGCCCTGGCACAGCTGCGCGGTGATCGCCGAGGCCAGCGTGCAGCCGGTGCCATGCGCGTCCACCGGCAGGCGCGCGTGGATGAACTCGTCGCGGGTGACGCCGTCGAAGTAGCGGTCAACCACGCGGGCGCCCTCGTGCAGGTGGCCGCCTTTCAGCAGCACCGCGCCGGTGCCCAGGTCGAGCAGGGCCGCAGCGGCATCCTCGGCTTCGTCGGCGGTGGTGATGGGGCGGCCGAGCAGCAGCTCCGCTTCGGGGATGTTCGGGGTCAGCAGCGTGGCCAGCGGCAACAGGCGCGTGCGCATCGCGTGCAGCGCGCTGTCTTCCAGCAGCTTGGCACCGCTGGTGGCCACCATCACCGGGTCCAGCACCACGTGCGTGGGGCGGTACTTCTCCAGCGCATCGGCCACCAGCGCGATCACCTCGGCATTGGCCAGCATGCCCAGCTTCACCGCATGGATGTCGAAGTCGGCAAAGCAGGCGTCGATCTGTGCCTGCAGGAACGCCAGCGGCGGCACGTGGACCGCCGTGACGCCCCGGGTGTTCTGCGCGGTCAGCGCGGCGATCGCCGACAGGCCATGCACGCGGTGGGCGGCAAACGCCTTGAGGTCGGCCTGGATGCCGGCGCCGCCGCCGGAGTCGGAACCGGCGATGGTGAGGGCGGAAACGGGAGAAGAAGGAGTCATGCGGCGATTGTGCAATGTTTGCCGCGGGCGTGCTGCTCAGTGCGGGCGCCAGCGCCGCCATTGCTGGAACAGCATGTAGCCCAGGCCGGTGCAGCCGGTCAGCAGGGCAGGGGCCAGCAGCGCGTCGTACCCCCAACGCAGGAACAGCCAGGCGCCCACGATGCCGCCGGCGAGGAAGCCGCTGACGATCAAGCCACTCAGGGTCAGGCGCCGGATCGGCAACGGCAGCCCGCGCAGCAGGTGGCCCAGGCCGATGCCCAGGTCGGTGAACATGCCGCTGAGGTGGGTGGTGCGCACCACCGCGCCGCTGAAGGTGGTGGCCATGGCGTTCTGCAGCCCGCAGGCCATCGCCGCGGCCAGTGCGCCCCAGATCTGCTGCTGCTTGAACAGCGGAATGGCGGCCAGCAGCAACAGCGATTCCAGCGTAAGCACCACGCCATAGCGGCGGCCCAGCTGCAGCGTGCTGTCCTGCACGATCATGCCGCTGAGCATCGCGCCCAGGCAGAACGCGATCAGCAGGCCCCACAGGTGGCCCACGGCGCGCCAGTCGCCCTGTGCCAGCGCCATGCCGAGCTGGCTGGTAGTGCCGGTCATGTGGCTTACCGCCTGGTGTTCGAATCCCAGGAAGCCGACCACGTTGACCATGCCGGCCACGCAGGACAGCGCGATCGCACCGATCCAAACCCAGGTCGGAAGCCGGATGCTCATCCGGCGTGCGGGCGGCTCATCGCGGCACGGTCAGCGCCATGCTCAACGGCCCTTCGGCGGGCCGTTGAACTGCACGTCGGAGAAGGTGCCGGTCGCCGGGTCGAACACCGCGCCCCAGAACTGCGCGCCGCCGTCACACACCCGGATGGCGTCGCGGGAGGGGTCGATATCGGCACCGTCCGGCAGATGGAAGGCGTTGAGGTAGATCACCTGCCTGCCGCCCATCTCGATGCCGACGTACTGCCGGTCGAAATCGGCGGCGTTGGGCACCTGGGCCTCCAGCCGGGGAAGCTGGGCTTCCAGCTGTTCCACCTCCTGGCGGCTGGGCGCCCAGTACCCGGTGACCGCCCCGGCCTCGCGGCCGGGGCTGGAACGTGAGCAGGTGTCGAGCACCTGGGCGGCAATCACCGGGCGGGTGACCACCCAGGACTGGCCGGTCTTGACCGCGGTGGGCACGCTGGCGCCCGGACGGACGTTGGCGGGCGTGCAGGCCGCCGCCAGCGCAGCAAGCGCCAGCGGCAGGACGGCACGGGACAGGGGACGATTCACAACACCTCCGAGGCGTAGTCGGCCAGGCGCGAGCGCTCGCCACGACGCAGCGTGACGTGGGCGCTGTGCGGCCAGTTCTTGAAGCGGTCCACCGCGTAGGTCAGGCCCGAGGTGGTTTCGGTCAGGTACGGGGTGTCGATCTGTTCGACGTTGCCCAGGCAGACGATCTTGGTGCCGGGGCCGGCACGGGTGATCAGGGTCTTCATCTGCTTGGGGGTGAGGTTCTGCGCTTCGTCCAGGATCAGGTAACGCGACAGGAAGGTGCGCCCGCGCATGAAGTTCAGCGAACGGATCTTGATCCGGCTGGCGATCAGGTCGTTGGTGGCCGCACGGCCCCACGCGCCGCCTTCCTGGGTGTGGGTGAGCACTTCCAGGTTGTCGGTGAGCGCACCCATCCACGGCGTCATCTTCTCTTCCTCGGTGCCGGGCAGGAAGCCGATGTCCTCGCCGACGCTGACGGTGGCGCGGGTCATGATGATCTCGCGGTAGCGCTGCTGGTCCATGGTCTGGGCCAGGCCGGCGGCCAGCGCCAGCAGGGTCTTGCCGGTACCGGCGGTGCCGAGCAGGGTGACGAAATCGATCTCCGGGTCCATCAGCGCGTTGAGGGCGAAGTTCTGCTCGCGGTTGCGCGCGCTGATGCCCCACACCGCGTGGCTGCCGTGGCGGAAGTCGTTGACCAGCGACAGGGTGATCTTGTCGCCGTCCACCTTGGCCACGCGCAGTTCGACTTCATCGTCGCCCGGCAGGTAGGCGTACTGGTTGGGGTGCCAGCTCTCGTCTTCGCTGGCGATGATTTCGTAACTGGTGCGGCCCTTGTCGCTCCAGCTGCGCAGGTTGTCGGTGTGCTTCTTCCAGAAATCTTCCGGCAGTTCGGTGGCGCCGGTGTAGAGCAGGCTGAAATCATCCAGCGCGCGGTCGTTCTCGTAGTCTTCGGACACGATGCCGGCGATGGCCGCCTTGATCCGCAGGTTGATGTCCTTGGAGACGAACACCACCGGGATCTCGGGGATCTGTTCCTTCAGCGCCAGGATCGCGCCGAGGATGGCGTTGTCCGGGATGACCGCGCCGAAGCTCTTGCCCGCATCGAAGTGACTGGTCTGGAACCGCAGCAGGCCCACGCTCTGCTTGCCGCGCAGCTGCAGCCCGTTGGGCCGTTGCAGCGGAATGCCGTCGGCCAGGTTGTCCAGGCCCGACGCCTGCACCAGCTCGTTGAGGAAACGGCTGACCTGGCGCGCATTGCGGCTGGCCTCGGTGGTGCCCTTCTTGCCGTTGTCCAGCTCTTCGATCACCTGCATCGGCAGGTAGACATCATGCTCCTCGAACTTGAACAGCGCGGTCGGATCGTGCATGAGCACGTTGGTATCCAGAACGTAGATGCGCTTGCCTCGGGTCATCGTCATTTCCTGGTGGCAGAACAGGGACAAGCCATCACAGCCTGCAGGGCAGGGTGATGGCCATTGGGGGGTGCAGGTTGGTCACTGGGTTTTCGCGGCCTTCAGGGCTTCAAGGACGGTGTCTGCGTGGCCGGCCACCTTGACCTTGCGCCACGCCTGCACGATACGACTGTCGGGCGAAATCAGGAAGGTGCTGCGCTCGATGCCGCGCACCTGCTTGCCGTACATGTTCTTGAGCTTGATCACGTCGAAGGCGGTGCACAGCGCTTCGTCGCCGTCGCTGATCAGCGGGAAGGCGAAGCCCTGCTTGGCGCAGAAGTTGTCGTGGGATTTGACCGAATCGCGGGAAACGCCGAACACGCGCGCATCGAGGCGGGTGAATTCGGGCAGCAGCGCGTTGAAGTCGATGCCTTCGGTGGTGCAGCCCGGGGTACTGTCCTTCGGGTAGAAATACAGCACCAGCCACTGGCCGGCGAGTGCGCCGAGGGAGGTGTGCTCGCCGCCGGACAACGCCAGCGGCAGTGCGAGGGTGGTGCTGTCCAGGGTGTCGCCGTCGTTCATGGGTTCCTTTCCGGATCCTGGGGTCGTGCCATTACACCTGCATGAAACGCCGCGCGCCCGTGACGAACGCGCGAACGATCAGAACTTCATCGGATCCATGATGGCATCCAGGTTCAGGTGGTCGCAGAATTCGAGGAAATCGTCGCGCAGCGCGGCGATGTGCATGTTGGCCGGCACCCCGATGGTGACCTGCGCCGAGAACATCTCCGCCCCGGTCTGCATCGCCCGGTAGCGGGTGCTCTGCAGGTTTTCGATGGTGATGCCCTGGCGGTCGAAGAAATCGGCCAGCTGGAACAGGATGCCCGGCTTGTCGGCGGCGATCACTTCCACGATGTACGGCAGCAGGTTGGACTGCGCCTGCTTGGCACCGGTGCGGTACCACACCAGCTTCAGGCCCTCTTCGCGCTCGAGCCGGGTCAGCATGGCTTCCAGCTTGGCCACCGCGTCCCACGAGCCGGTGGCCAGCGCGGTCACCGAGACGTCGCGGCCCACCGTGGCCAGGCGTGCATCAACCAGGTTGCAACCGCTGTCGGAGATACGCCGGGTGACAGGCAGCAGGGGGGACTCCGGATGCGTCGTGTAGGCGTTGATCAGGAGATGGTTTTCGGTCGGCGCAGGCCGCGGCGTGGTGTCGGTCAAGAGGGTTCCGGGTGATGCAAGGTGAGTCTGAACGGCCGGCGACGGCACGTTCGCCGGAGTCCAGCATACTTGCCCGTGCTTTCGACCCGCAAGTAACATGCAACGTACATCCGGCCGGCGTTTAGGCCCGCTGGGTTCCCCCTTTCTTCCGAGCAACGTTTCCTTGTCCCTTTCCGGTCTCATCACCGCGCTGGCCACGCCTTTCAAGGCCGATGGCGCATTGGATCCCGACGGTTGGCAGCGCCTGCTGCACCTGCAACTGGAGGGTGGCGTTCACGGGGTGGTGGTGGCCGGTTCGACCGGCGAGGCCGCTACCCTGTCCGACGACGAGTACGACCAGCTGCTGCGCAGCGCGGTCAAAACCGTGGCCGGGCGCATCCCGGTGCTGGCCGGGACCGGCCTGTCGGGCACGGCGAAAACCATCGAACAGACCTGCCGGGCCGCCGCCAGCGGCGCCACCCATGCGCTGGTGGTGACCCCGCCCTACGTGCGGCCCACCCAGGAAGGGCTCATTGCCCACTACCGCGCCGTCGCCGACCAGGGCGGGCTGCCGGTGATCCTGTACAACGTGCCCGGGCGCACCGGCTGCGACATGCTGCCCGAGACCGTGGCCGTGCTGGCCGCGCACCCGAACATCGTGGGCATCAAGGAAGCGGTGGGCGATGTGGGCCGCGTGCAGGCCCTGCTGGCGCTGCGTTCGGCCGATTTTGCCATTCTCAGTGGCGACGACGGCACTGCGGCGCGCTCGATCCTGTCCGGGGTGGATGGCTTGATCTCGGTGGGCTCCAACGCCCTGCCGGGCGCGTACCGACGCATGTGCGACCTGGCCGCGGCCGGCGAGCGCGAGGCGACCGAGGCGTGGGATGCCCGCCTGGAGCCGTTCCATGAATTCTGCGGCGTGGAGTCCAATCCGATCCCGGTGAAGGACCTGCTGCGCCGGATCGGCATCGGCCACGGGCTTCGCCTGCCGCTGCTGTCCCTGTCTGCGGCGCATCACGCCGCTGCCGAACACCTGGCCACCGACATCGGTGCGCTGGAAGCACTATCCAACCACTGACCATCCGTGGTCACCCAGGAGATTCCCATGCGTCAATCCGTTTCCGCCATCCGCGTGCTGTCCTTCGCGATCCTGGCCACTGCCACCCTCGTGGGTACCACTGGTTGCTTCAAGCGCGGTGCGAAGGGCGACTATGCGCTGGCGCCGGAAGTGCGTCCGCTGGAAGTGCCGCCGGACCTGAACGCCCCGGGCGGCAGCCCGGCCGCCCAGGTGCCGGTGCTGGCCTCGCAGGCTGCCAGGCCGGCGCCGGCGGCAGCGTCCACCCAGGCCCCGACCAACGCGGCCGGTTTCACCGTGCCGGGCAGCAAGGACGAGGTGTTCGGCAAGGTCGGCACCGCGCTGGAATCGGTGGCCGGCGTGAAGATCGCCAGCAAGGCACAGCTGCTGGGTTCCTATGACGTGGCCTACGAAGGCAGCGACTTCCTGGTGCGTGTGGTCGGCGTGGAAGCCGGCGCCTACGTGTCGGCGGTCGACCCGCGCGGTCTGCCGGCCACCGGCGCCGCCCCGACCAAGCTGCTGGGCGAGCTGAAGGCGAAGCTGGCTCCGTAAGGAAGACAAGCGGTAGGTCCGGTCGGGTCCGACGCTGAGTGCGTCGGGCCCGGGAGCAGCCGGCCAGCGGCCGGCACGACCCGTCATCTGCCAGAGATACGAAAAAGGGCGCCCATGGCGCCCTTTTTCGTTGCCACCGCGATAGCGGCTCAGCGTTCCAGCAGCGGCAGCTTGTCCGGCTTGCCGTCCCATTCGCCGGCGTCGGCGGGTGGGTCCTTGCGCACGGTCAGCACCGGCCAGGCCTTGGCCAGCTCGGCATTGAGGCCCACGAACACTTCCTGCCCGGCGGGCACGTCGTCTTCGGGGAAAATCGCGTTGACCGGGCATTCCGGTTCGCACAGGGTGCAGTCGATGCACTCGTCCGGGTCGATCACCAGGAAGTTCGGGCCTTCATGGAAGCAATCCACGGGGCACACTTCCACGCAATCGGTGTGTTTGCACTTGATGCAGTTTTCGGTGACAACGAAAGGCATGGGGAAATCCGGCGTTAAGCCGCGTAATTCTAGAACAGGTTGTGGCCGAATGCTGGCGTGGCGTACGCGACCGGCCCGCCCCGAGGACTGCGCAGGCACGCGCAGCCCTTGTGCGGCAAGGCGTTGCGGGTTCTATGTCGCCCCGCAGCCGGTCAGTCCAGGCGGACCCGGCTCTCCGGAAGGCCGGGATGCGCCTGGGGCGCGCTGAACAGGCTGCCGGCCTGCGGGCTGGCCGCCAACTGTTCGGGCGTGTGGTCCAGCCGCGAACTGATCACGTACAACGTGCGCAGGTCGGGCCCACCGAAGGCAACACAGGTGGGGTTCTTCACCGGCACCGGCTGCACCTCCAGCAGTGCGCCGTCGGCGCCATAGCAGCTCACCTGGCCGGCGCGCCATTGCGCGTTCCAGACCCGCCCGTCGGCGTCCACCGCCGACCCGTCGGGCTCGGCGGCGCGGTTGGCCAGCGTGGCGAACACGCGCACGTTGGTGGTGCGGGCGCGCTCGGGGTCGTAATCGCAGGCCATGATCCGGGGGGTTACCGAGTCGCACCAGTACAGCGTGCGGCCATCCAGGCTGAAGCTGACCGCGTTGGGAATCACGATGCCCGGTAGCGGCAGTTCGCGCAGGCCGTGGCGGCTGGAGTACTGATAGAAGCGGCCCTCGGCGGCGCGCGCCGGGTGTTCGTTCATGGTGCCGAACACGAAGTTGCCGTGCCGGTCGGCGCGCCCATCGTTGCTGCGTGTGTACGCATGGTGGGGCTCCACGTCGGCCAGCCACTGCAGCGGCAGCGCAGTGTCGGTGGCGGCCGCCAGATCGGCGCGGTGCAGTGATTTGGCCAATGCCACCAGCAGCGTGCCATCGTCGAACAGTCCGACGCAGCCGGGCCGGTCCGGCAATACCCAGTGGCGGGTGCTGCCGCTGGCCGGCGTGTGCTGCCATAGCCGCCGTTCGGCGATGTCGATCCAGAGCAGGCTCTGCCGCCGGTCGCACCAGAGCACCCCCTCGCCGTGGGTGCAGCGGCTGTCCACCGCCAGCGTGGCCGGCGCGCGTTCAAGGCTCATCGCGACACCTCCTGCGACATCGGCACCCTCGGCGTGGTGCGGTAGCGGAATGCGCCGGTCCGGCGAAGGTTGATGGGCATGGTGCAGGCGCTCCTTGACACTGCCGCGCCACGCCCGGGAGTGGGCAGGCGGCGAGGCGGGCATGGTCGCAGTGGAGGGCGCCGGTGATCAACCGGTTGCCGAGCCAGGCAACGCCCTGTCGCCCGGGCAGGCCGTGGCCGAACCGCCGCCCAGCAGGCGCGAAAGGTGTGAGAACCTGTCCATTCCTACCGGCTGTGGTGTTGGACAGCGCCCCTTCGACCCAGGTATTCCCATGACCCGTGCTTCGCTCAGCAGTACACACGCCGGCAGCGGCGAGAACACCGGCTTCATCATCCTGATCAGCTGCGTGGCCACCATCGGCGGCTTCCTGTTCGGCTTCGACAGCGGCGTGATCAACGGCACCGTCGATGGCCTCAAGGACACCTTTCAGTCCAGCTCGGCCGGGATCGGCTTCGAGGTGGCCTCGATGCTGCTCGGCTGCGCGGTCGGTGCGTTCTTCGCCGGTCGTCTCGGTGACCGGCTGGGCCGCCGCGGCGTGCTGATCATCGCCGCGGTGATGTTCCTGTTTTCCGCCCTGGGGGCCGGGGCTGCGCACAGCTCCACGGTGTTCATCATCGCGCGGGTGATCGGCGGGTTCGCGGTCGGCGCGGCCAGTGTGATGTCGCCGGCCTACATCGCCGAAGTCGCCTCGGCCCGGTACCGCGGGCGGCTGGCCACGGTGCAGCAGATCGCGATCATCAGCGGGTTGTTCTGCGCCTTCCTGAGCAACTACCTGTTGGCCAAGGCGGCTGGAGCGTCCACCGAGTCCCTGTGGCTGGGCCAGGCCGCATGGCGCTGGATGTTCTGGATGCAGGCCATTCCCTCGCTGCTGTTCCTGGGCCTGCTGCTGGTGATCCCGGAAAGCCCGCGTTTCCTGGTGGTGAAGGGCCGCCGCGACCAGGCCCTGGCCGTGCTGACCCGTCTGTACGGTCCGGCCGAGGCCCAGGCCAAGATCCGCGAGATCGAGGGCTCCCTGGCCCAGGACCAGCACCGGCCCACCTTCGCCGACCTGGTCAGCAGGAGCACCGGCAAGCTGCGTCCTATCGTGTGGGTCGGCATCGGCCTGGCGGTGTTCCAGCAACTGGTCGGCATCAACGTCGTCTTCTACTACGGCGCGGTGCTGTGGCAGGCGGTGGGCTTTTCGGAGAATGACGCGCTGCTGATCAACGTGTTGTCCGGTGCGCTCAGCATCGGGGCCTGCCTGGTGACCGTGGTGCTGATCGACCGCATCGGCCGCAAGCCGCTGCTGTGGATCGGCTCGGTGGGCATGTCGCTCGCGCTGGCGCTGGTCACGTTCGCCTTCGCCAGCGGCTCGCTGGACGCCGGCGGCACGCTGCAGCTGTCCGACCGCATGGGCGTGCTGGCGCTGGTGTCGGCCAACGTCTACGTGATCTTCTTCAACATGTCCTGGGGCCCGGTGATGTGGGTGATGCTGGGCGAGATGTTCCCCAACCAGATCCGTGGCTCGGGGCTGGCGGTAGCCGGCGCGGCGCAGTGGACGGCCAACTTCGCCATCACCGTGTCCTTCCCGGTCCTGCTGGGCAGCATCGGCCTGGCCGGTGCATATGGCATCTATACGGTGGCCGCGGTGCTGTCGGTGTTCTTCGTGCTGCGCCTGGTCAAGGAGACCAAGGGCAAGGAACTGGAGCAGATGGAGGGCTGAAGGCGCGCCTGGCCGGGCCGAGCGGGGCGGCCGGTGCAGCGGGCCGCGCCTGCTCCCCGCTGCGTGCCTGGCAGGGCAGGGACCGGCGGTCCTGGGCCTGGAACGCAAAAACCCCGCCGTGGCGGGGTTTTTGGCTTCCGTGCAGCGCGACTGGTGCTCCCTAGGGGACTCGAACCCCTGTTTTAGCCTTGAGAGGGCCACGTCCTAACCATTAGACGAAGGGAGCAGGCTTTGTCGCGAACTGCGCAGCGCGCTAGTATATGGACCTAGATGCCATTGGGCAATCCCGAAAACTCAACCGGAAGCGCCAACATCAATTCTTCTGCTACATCACCGTTCAGCCTGCGCGTGATTCCGCGCGACCAGCACACCATCTCCCGCAAGGACATCAGCCCCAACGCGTTGCGCGTGTTGTACCGGCTGCGTGATTCCGGGTTCGCTGGCTACCTTGTAGGGGGCGCCGTGCGCGACCTGCTGGTCGGAGGCAACCCCAAGGACTTCGACGTGGCCACCGATGCCACCCCGGAACAGGTCAAGGCGCTGTTCCGCAACTGTCGCCTGATTGGCCGCCGCTTCCGGCTGGCACATGTGGTGTTCGGTCGCGAAATCATCGAAGTGGCCACCTTCCGCGCCAACATCGACGATGGCAGTGGCGACCGCGAGATGGAAAACGGCATGCTGGTCCGCGACAACGTCTACGGCAGCATCGAAGACGACGCGATCCGCCGTGACTTCACCTGCAATGCCTTGTATTACGCCATCGAGGATTTCTCGGTGCGCGACTACACCGGCGGCTTCGAAGACGTCCAGGCGCGCCTGATGAAGCTCATCGGCGACCCGGAAAAGCGCTACCAGGAAGACCCGGTGCGGATGCTGCGCGCGGTGCGCCTGGCCGCCAAGCTCGGCTTCCAGATCGACGACGCCAGCGCCGAGCCGCTGCCGCGGCTTGCCGGCCTGCTGGCCGAAGCCGCGCCGGCGCGCCTGTTCGAGGAAGTGCTCAAGCTGTTCCTGTCCGGGCACGGCGTGGCCAGCTTCGAAGGCCTGGAGCGCTACGGCCTGCTCGATGTGATGTTCCCCGAGAGTGCCGCCGCACTGCGCAGCAACCGCAGCGGTGCGTTGCGCCGCATGGTCATCGAAGGCCTGCACAACACCGACCTGCGCGTGGCCAACGATGAGCCGGTGTCGCCGTCGTTCCTGTTCGCGCTGCTGCTGTGGCCGGCGTTCTGCCGCGCCCTGGCCAGCCTGCAGAAGCAGGGCGTGGCGCTGGAAGAGGCGCAGCGTCGCGCCGCCGACCGGGTCACCCTGCACCAGCTGACCACGATCGCGCTGCCGCGCCGCTTCTCGCTGCCGATGCAGGAGATCTGGCTGCTGCAGGGGCGCTTCGGCTCGCGCCAGCGCAAGCGCGTGATCCGCACCCTGACCCATCCGCGCTTCCGCGCCGCCTACGACTTCCTGGTGTTGCGCCAGGTGGCCTCCAGCGAGCACAGCGCCGATGTCGAGTTCTGGCGCGAAGCGCAGCTACAGTCCGGCCCGGAGCTGGATTCGGCGCTGGACGCGGCGCATGGCGAGGGCGAAGTCGACGAAGACGGCGCGCCGCGCAAGCGTCGCCGCCGGCGCCGTCGTCCGGGCGGGGCCGCCACGGGCGAGTAAGACGTGACCGCTGCCTGCATTGGATTGGGCGCCAACCTGGGGGACGCCGCGCAGACCCTGCGCGATGCGTTCCAGGCCCTGGCGGGGTTGCCGCGCACCACGCTGCGCGCGCGCTCGCCGCTGTACAGCACGCCGGCCTGGGGCAATGAAGACCAGCCGGCGTTCGTCAACGCCGCCGCGTTGCTCGACACCGCGCTGGACGGTCCGGAACTGCTGGAGGCGCTGCTGGGCATCGAGCGTGATTTCGGCCGGGTCCGCGCGCCGGGCGTGCACTGGGGGCCGCGGACGCTGGACCTGGACCTGCTGCTGTTCGGCGAGGACATCATCGACCTGCCGCAACTGAAGGTCCCGCATCCCCACCTGCACGAGCGCGCGTTCGCGCTGCTGCCGCTGGCCGACATCGCCGCCGATGCGGTGATTCCCGGTCACGGCCGTGTGCGGGATGCTGTGATGCGGGTCGAGGCCTGCGGGATCGCGCCAATAGGGGGATAATGCGGGGCTTATCGCCACCGGTTATCAGCTCATGAGTACCCACGCAGACAGCAAGCCCTGGACCGTTCCCGCCCTGGCCGAGGCCAAGCGCAACGGCCAGAAGCTGGTGATGTTGACCGCCTACGACGCCGGGTTCGCGCGTGCGTTCGACGCCAACGGCGTGGACCTGATCCTGATCGGCGACTCGCTGGGCATGGTGGTGCAGGGGCATGATTCGACCCTGCCGGTCACCACCGACGACATGGTCTACCACACCCGTGCCGTGGCCCGCGTGCTGCAGCGTGCGCTGCTGGTGGCCGACCTGCCGTTTGGCGCCGACGCCACCCCCGAGCGCGCGCTGGATGCCTCACTGCGCCTGCTGCAGGCGGGCGCGGAGATGGTCAAGATCGAAGGCGCCGGCTTCAAGCTGGACATCATCCGCTACCTGGTCGAGCGCGAGATTCCGGTCTGCTCGCACCTGGGCCTGACCCCGCAGTCCGTGCTGCGCCTGGGCGGCTACCGCGTTCAGGGCCGGGGCGATGCCGCCCAGCAGCTGCGCGACGACGCCAAGGCCGCGGTCGAGGCCGGTGCCACCCTGATCGTGCTGGAGTGCGTGCCCACCCCGGTGGCCACCCAGGTCACCGCCGACGTGTCCGTGCCCACCATCGGTATCGGCGCCGGCCCCGGCTGCGACGGCCAGGTGCTGGTGCTGCATGATTTCCTCGGCCTGGACAGCGGCCATCGCCGGCCCAAGTTCGTCAAGGATTTCCTTGCCGACGGCGGGTCGGTCGCCGGTGCTGTCCGTGCCTACGCCGACGCCGTGCGCGACGGCTCCTTCCCCGACGCAGAACACGCCTACGCCTCATGATCGAAACCGTCACCGAACTGTCCCGCCTGCGCGCCGTCGTCAACGGCTGGAAGCGCGAGGGCCTGCGCGTCGCGCTGGTCCCCACCATGGGCAACCTGCATGCGGGTCACTATTCGCTGGTCACGCTGGCGCGGCAGTACGCCGACCGCGTGGTCTCCAGTGTCTTCGTCAATCCGACCCAGTTCGGCCCCAACGAAGACTTCACCCGCTACCCGCGCACCCCGGAAGCCGACACCTCCGGGCTGGAGCAGGCCGGTTGCGATGTGCTGTGGCTGCCCACGGTCGAATCGATGTACCCGTTCGGCATTGAACTGGCGGCCAGCGTCAACGTGCCGGGCATCAGCGGCCTGCTGGAAGGCGCCCACCGCCCGGGCCATTTCGATGGCGTGTGCACGGTGGTCTCGCGCCTGTTCAACCAGGTGCAGCCTGACGTGGCCGCCTTCGGCAAGAAGGACTACCAGCAGCTGGCGGTGATCCGCCAGATGGTGGAAGACCTGGCCTTCCCGATCCAGATCGTGGGCGGGGACATCGTGCGTGAAAGCGATGGCCTGGCCATGAGCTCGCGCAACCAGTACCTCAACGCCGACCAGCGCCCGGTCTCGACCACCATCCACCAGGTGCTGCTGGGCATGCGCGAAGGCTTCATCGCCGGCAAGACCCGCAGCCTGATCGAAGCCGACGCCACCGCCGCCCTGCAGGCGGCCGGGTTCCAGGTGGACTACGCCGTGGTGCGCAAGCCGGACCTGTCCGAGCCGGCCGACGCCAATGACGGCACCCGGGTGGCCCTGATCGCTGCGCGCATCGGTACCACCCGGTTGATCGACAACCTGGAGTTCTGAGGGCGCCCCCCGCACAGCCGATGAACGAACGCCCCATACCCCCGGCCGCGCTCGCCGACGACCACGCCGTGGAGATGCTGCGGGTGTGGGTCGCCGCGCGCGGCCTGCACTGTTCGATGAAGATCGGCATGCACGAACCGTCGCTGGGCATTGCCGAGGAGCGGGCCTGGGGGATGATCCTGGCCGACACCGCCCGCCACCTGGCCGAGGGCATCGCCGGCCTGCGCGGCAGCGCCGACGCGGCCGCCCCGCTGGAGGCGATCATCGGCCACTTCCTGGCCGAGGTCGGCAAGCCGGCGGGCCCGGTGAGCGGCGATGGGGCCGACGGCGACGCCTGAGGCGGGCAGGGGGGGCGGCTGCCCCCGGCCAGACCCCGCAGGGGCTCGAAGTGCCGGGACTGGCTGAACGGAGGGCAGCGTCCTCGCCGGGCGGGGCGTTCAGGACCTGCCGCTGATCCGGCGGGTGCTAGAATTTCCCTTTCCTTTACCGTTGTCCCGTTGCCATGCATCTGTCCCTGCTCAAGACCAAGATCCACCGCGCCACCGTCACCCACTCCGAGCTGAACTACGAAGGTTCCATCGCCATCGATGACAACCTGCTGCAGGCCACCGGCATCCGTGAGTTCGAACAGGTGCACATCTGGGACGTCACCAACGGTGCGCGTTTCTCCACCTATGCCATCCGTGCCGAGGCCGGCAGCGGCGTGGTATCGCTCAACGGCGGCGCGGCGCGCCACGTGCAGGTCGGCGACATCATCATCATCGCGGCGTTCGCCAGCATGAGCGAAGAAGAAGCTGACAGCTTCAAGCCGAAGTTGGTATATGTGGACGGCAAGAACCAGATCTCCCACACCAACGACAGCATCCCGACCCAGGCCGCATGACACAGCACAACGGATTCGACCCGCTCCACTCCCATGCCCAGCGCCTGCGTGGCGCAAGCATCCCCGCGTTGATCGCCGCCGAACCGGGCCGCGCACAATCGCTGGGGCTGCGGGTCGGTCCGTTGTACGTCAATTTCGCGCGGCAGAAGTACGACCGCGCGGCCTTGGACGCCCTGCTGCAGCTGGCCGCCGAGCGCGATGTCGCCGGCGGCTTCCAGCGGCTGTTCCGCGGTGAAACGGTCAACCTGACCGAAGGCCGCGCGGCGCTGCATACCGCATTGCGGGGCGACCTCAGCGGCGCACCGGTGGCCGGCGAAGCCTTCGCCACCGCCGCCCAGGTCCGCGCGCAGATGGGCGAACTGATCGCCGCGCTGGAAAAGACCAACGTCACCGACATCGTCAGTGTCGGTATCGGTGGCTCGGACCTCGGTCCGCGCCTGGTAGCCGACGCGCTGCGTCCGGTCAGTGGCGCGCGCTTCCGCGTGCATTTCGTGTCCAACGTCGACGGCGCCGCCATGCAGCGCACGCTGGCCACGCTCGACCCGGCCACGACCGCCGGCGTGCTGATTTCCAAGACCTTCGGTACCCAGGAGACCCTGCTCAACGGGCAGATCCTGCACGACTGGCTGGGCGGCAGCGAGCGCCTGTATGCGGTCAGCGCCAACCCGGAGCGGGCGGCCAAGGCCTTCTCGATCGCCGCCGGCCGCGTGTTGCCGATGTGGGACTGGGTGGGCGGGCGCTACTCGCTGTGGTCGGCGGTCGGGTTCCCGATCGCGCTGGCGATCGGCTTCGAGCGTTTCGAGCAGCTGCTGGCCGGTGCCGCGCAGATGGACGAACACGCGCTCACCGCGCCGCTCGCACAGAACCTGCCGGTCCTGCATGCCCTGACCGATATCTGGAACCGCAACCTGCTGGGCCATGCCACGCATGCGGTGATGACCTACGACCAGCGCCTGGCGCTGCTGCCTGCCTACCTGCAGCAGCTGGTGATGGAAAGCCTGGGCAAGCGCGTGCAGCTCGATGGCAGCCCGGTGGCCAGCGACACCGTGCCGGTGTGGTGGGGCGGGGCAGGCACCGATGTGCAGCACAGCTTCTTCCAGGCACTGCACCAGGGCACCAGCGTGATCCCGGCCGATTTCATCGGCTGCGTGCGCAACGATGACCCCTACGTGGTCAACCACCAGGCGCTGATGGCCAACCTGCTGGCGCAGACCGAAGCGCTGGCCAACGGCCAGGGCAGCGACGATCCGCACCGTGCGTATCCTGGCGGCCGCCCGAGCACGCTTATCCTGCTCGACGCGCTCACCCCGCAGGCGCTTGGCGCGCTGATCGCCATGTACGAACACGCCGTGTACGTGCAGTCGATCATCTGGAACATCAACGCCTTCGACCAGTTCGGCGTGGAGCTGGGCAAGCAGTTGGCCAGCCAGCTGCTGCCGGCGCTGCAGGGTGAAGCGCATGCCATCACCGATCCGGTGACGCTGGAGCTGCTGGGCCGGTTGCGGCCGCTGCCGTGATGATGGCGTGGGTGGTGGTGGGGGATGCAACCTCCGGTGGCGGCGAAGTGGTTACCGGCAGCGCGTCAACGCGTATCGACGGTCGCGCCGTTGCCCGGGTGGGCGACAAGGCGTCGTGTCCCACCCACGGCGGCATCCGCACGATCGTCTCAGGTGACCCGGTGCGGCGCCTGGCCGGGCGTTCCGTGGCCCGCCATATGGACGCGCTGGATTGTGGATGCCGGTTGATTGCCGGGGTCCAGTCGCGTGTGAGCAGCTGAGCGAGGTCGCTTGCGGGGCGGCGGCACCGCGTGTGGCGCTGCGCTGTGCTGAGGGTGTCGACGCTGCAAACCGCTCGAACCCGTCGCCCACTACAGGTGGATGCTGCGTTGCTTCAGCGCTTGTGCACCGAATCCAGCACCGTGTCCCACAGGCCAAGCAGGGCTTCTTCGGAGACGGGCGGGGCGCCGGGGTCCATTTCGTCTCCGGAATCCATCTGCAGGGATAACCCCGGGCTGCCATGCACACTGGCTTTGGCATCCGATACACGCCAGAAGAATTTGTAAAGCTGAACCTTGTTGTTCGTTGTTTTACGCCATACCACTTCATGCCCTTCGCGGCCCGCAACGGCGCGACCTCCCTTCCGCAGTGTTTCAAATTCCCGTGGTGATGCGGGATCGTCGCGGATCATCGGATCGGATCGAAGCAGGGAAAATTGCTCCTGGTCGATCTCCAACTGACCAAATGGAGTGAACATTCTGGGATCTTCCCCTGACAATTCGGCGAAGCTGGATATGTCTGGTGCTTCCACAGTGCCAACCACCAATGACGTGTTGCTCATCCCTGCCGGCCTTGCGTGCAGGCTTGCGCGGAGCTTGATCTCCGCGTTCACCACCGCCCCATCAATGCAGAATCCGCCCGGTTGATCCAGGCTGTTCAGCGGCTGAAGCCGCGAGAATATCCGCTTGTAGGCGGGTAGCTTGGCTTTGATCTCCTCAACTTGGCCCAGCCCTTTGAACAGATAGCCGCGGTCGCCCAGCCAGAGGTAGCGCTCGAGGTAGTAAACGCGCTTGTTGACCGGAATGTTCCTGTGCAACAGCAGCGCTGCGTTCTCACCCACTTGCTCGTAGTGGCTCAGCAGACTCGGCTCTGTGTCGTGTGGCTGGGCCGCCAGCCAATCGCGCCGGGCATGCACGTGGGCCCAGAAGCCGGTGGCATTGTGCAGCCTGGCCGGCAGTCGTTCGACGGCGGCCCAGTCGAGGTTGACGTGCCAGCTGGCCACCGCGTCGCGTGGGAACTGAAGGGCGAACTGGCCAACGCAGACCGGGGCGAGCGCGACGGGGTTGTGTGCGGACATATCGATGCCTTGGTAAACGGGCGCTGGCGTGCAGCCGGTGAGCAGGGTGGCAAGCAGGGCTGGAAGTACCCATGAGACGAATGACGTGCGCATGATGTGTGCCGTCAGCGCTTGTGCACCGAGTCGAGCACCGCGTCCCACAGGCCAAGCAGGGCTTCTTCGGAGACGGGCGGGGCGCCGGGGTCCATGTCGTCTCCGGAATCCATTCGGAGTAGCAGACTTGGATTGTCATGGAGCGTCGGCGCATTGTTGGAGGCAAGCCAGACGAAACGGTACTTTTCGACCCCGTTGTTCAATCTCTTGCGCCACAGGGCTTCTTCCCCTGTCCGTCCCGCGACGATGCGGCTGTTCTTTCTGAGAACATCGAACGTGACCGGGGAGGCCGGATCATCTCGAATATGACTGTCCGACCTTGCCAGTTGAAATTCCTCCTGGTCTATTGCCATCTTTCCGAACGCACTGAATATTCTCGGGTCTTCGCCTGGCGTGTTGGGTATTTCCTCCAGGGTGGAGGCCTCATCGCTACTGATGTCGAAATAGGTATGTGGCATCCCCCGTGGCTCAACGGAGTACAACGCCGACACGGATGACACAAGATCTACTACTGCCCCATCAATGCAGAATCCGCCCGGTTGATCCAGGCTGTTCAGCGGCTGAAGCCGCGAGAATATCCGCTTGTAGGCGGGCAGCTTGGTTTTGATCTCCTCACCTTCGCCCAGCCCTTTGAACAGATAGCCGCGGTCGCCCAGCCAGAGGTAGCGCTCGAGGTAGTAGGCGCTGACATTGGTGTCTTCCTCTCGATGCAACAGCAACGCTGCGTTCTCACCCACCTGCTCGTAGTGGCTCAGCAGACTCGGCTCTGTGTCGTGTGGCTGGGCCGCCAGCGAATCGCGCCGGGCATGCACGTGGGCCCAGAAGCCGGTGGCATTGTGCAGCCTCGCCGGCAGTCGTTCGACGGCGGCCCAGTCGAGGTTGACGTACCAGCTGGCCACCCCGTCGCGTGGGAACTGAAGGGCGAACTGGCCAACGCAGACCGGGGCGAGGGCGACGGGGTTGTGTGCGGACATATCGATGCCTTGGTAAACGGGCGCTGGCGTGCAGCCGGTGGGCAGGGTGGCAAGCAGGGCTGGAAGTACCCATGAGACGAATGACGTGCGCATGATGTGCACCGTCAGCGCTTGTGCACCGAGTCGAGCACCGCGTCCCACAGGCCAAGCAGGGCTTCTTCGGAGACGGGAGGGGCGCCGGGGTCCATTTCGTCTCCGGAATCCATCTGCAGGGATAATCCCGGGCTGCCATGCACACTGGCTCTGGCATCCGATACACGCCAGAAGAATTTGTAAAGCTGAACCTTGTTGTTCGTTGTTTTACGCCATGCCACTTCATGCCCTTCGCGGCCCGCAACGGCGCGACCTCCCTTCCGCAGTGTTTCAAATTCCCGTGGTGATGCGGGTTCGTCGCGGATCATCGGATCGGATCGAAGCAGGGAAAATTGCTCCTGGTCGATCTCCAACTGACCAAATGGAGTGAACATCCTGGGATCTTCCCCTGACAATTCGGCGAAGCTGGATATGTCTGGTGCTTCCACAGTGCCAACCACCAATGACGTGTTGCTCATCCCCGCCGGCCTTGCGTGCAGGCTTGCGCGGAGCTTGATCTCCGCGTTCACCACTGCCCCATCAATGCAGAATCCGCCCGGTTGATCCAGTCTGTTCAGCGGCTGAAGTCGCGAGAATATCCGCTTGTAGGCGGGCAGCTTGGCTTTGATCTCCTCACCTTCGCCCAGCCCTTTGAACAGATAGCCGCGGTCGCCCAGCCAGAGGTAGCGCTCGAGATAGTAGGCGCTGATGTTGGTGTCTTCCTCTCGATGCAACAGCAACGCCGCGTTCTCACCTACTTGCTCGTAGTGGCTCAGCAGACTCGGCTCTGTGTCGTGTGGCTGGGCCGCCAGCGAATCGCGCCGGGCATGCACGTGGGCCCAGAAGCCGGTGGCATTGTGCAGCCTGGCCGGCAGGCGTTCGACGGCAGCCCAGTCGAGGTTGACGTGCCAGCTGGCCACCCCGTCGCGTGGGAACTGAAGGGCGAACTGGCCAACGCAGACCGGGGCGAGTGCGACGGAGTTGTGTGCGGACATATCGATGCCTTGGTAAACGGGCGCTGGCGTGCAGCCGGTGAGGTGACCCACCCACAACACCAGCAGCCAGGGGGAGAAACGGCGGATCACGCTGGCACCTTCAATGGATCCAGCGAACGCAGCACGCTGTCGAGCACGAATTCCCGTACACCGGCATCGTTGTAGGAGCCTTGATGGTCGTAGCCACCTGCCTTGCACAGCACGACCGGGCGCGCCCTTCGTACCCCCGCCGCGCTTTCGGCCGCGGGCACGGTGCCATCGCCCGGATCGGCCGGCGGCTGCACCACGCAGCGGACCGGCTGGCCGCTGCTGTCGTGCAGGCCGCGTTCGGGCAGGGCTTCATTGGCGGCCACATCGGTGCGACCGGGCAGCACCCGCCACAGCGCCGGGTTGCCCTGCAGGGGCTTCTGCGCGTTTTCGCTCCACCTCGCATGACCGGTCACGCTGGGGTTGGCCATACCGTCCTGGCTGCCGGCGGCAAGCTGCACGTAGGTGGCTGCCACCGCACGCCAGGTAACGGTGCCCCACGCCTTGTGCTTTTTCGCGTCATTGCCGTAATAGGCGAAGGTGGGCTGATGAAAGCGATGCGCCAGTTTTTCGTGGTACGCAGCGGCGCGATTCAATGCCTTGCGGTGCTCCACTAGTGCGTTGGTTTCCCGCTTGGCCGGGTTCAGCCATTCCGGGTTGATTGCCTGCCACCAGGCATCGGTCTGGTAAATTTCCCGGTAGGGGTCGCCATGCTCGGGAAGCTGCTTGAGCACCTTGCCGTTCGCCGATGTAATGAACAGCCAGGGCTTGCCGGCGTTGTAGTGGCGGTTGGGAGCCAGTTCCATCGGGCCGGGGCCAAACCCCAGCACCGGCGTGGTTTCACGTGCGCTGGGGCCGAGCACGCGCGCGGTGATTTCACCCAGCACCCGGCCCAGCAGCCCATCGCCTTCGCCGTTGAATCCCCCTACGAAACGCTTGTAGAACGCCGCCGCCCCGTCGGTCGGCATGACCCCGTGTATCACCGAGAGGATGTCCTGGTCGCCGCCATGCAACTGCGACGCGGCACGGGCCACCAGCCCGCCCATCGAGTGGGTGATCACGATGACCTTTTCGCAGCTCAGGCCTTGAGCGGCGTAGTGCTGACGTATGCGCCGGATCTGCGCGGCCAGCTCGGCACCGGAGTCCATGTTGGACTGCAGCCAGTTGTACCCGGCCGCATGCACGGGAAAGCGGAAATGCGCCAGCTTGCGGACCTGTGCGTCGGTGAGCACGGGCGGCGCGGTTTCGGCACCGTCGGGACTGCGACCGACCCGGCGCAGCAGATCCAGCATGCCCGTGCTCGGTCGGCCTTCGCGATAGGTGGCCCCGGCGAGGGTCTGCTCCAGCCAGTTCAGGAACGGACCATAGGAGTACCAGCTGATGGTGCCCCAGCCGCGTGCGCGTTTCTCGGCCAGGCGGTTGGCCAGCACCTGCCTGCGCTGCCTGTCGCTGTTGTTGCCCACCGGCAGGGGCACCACGAGTTCGTTGCTGTGCAGTTCGATGTGGCCGCGATCGTCCACTGAGACCGCGTCCTTGTGCAGGATCAGCTGGCGCTTGGCGGCGCTGGCATTGAGCCAGCGGGTGCTGTTGTCGGCGTTGAGGGGGCTGGTGGTGCTGTCTACGTTCCAGACGCGCTCGCCAGCCTTCGCCACGCGAATATCTGCACGCTCCCCGCCTTCTCCACCCTCCAACATTACATCTCTAATCGCCTTCAAATTACTCCCCATGATCCCCGGCACAAACACCACCGGCACCACCCGCGTCGGTGGTACGTACAGCACCACCGGGTCGTCCTGCCGGCGGGACGTCATGCGCCAGTCGTAGCGGGTGGCGCCGTCGGTATCGGCCTGGCGCGGTGCCTGGCGTTCGGTGGCCGGCACCATGACCGGGTCCGTGCGCAGCGGATAGTCCAGTACCGATGCGCTGCCCTCCGTGTCGCGGGGCGGCTCGGGCGGTGAAGACGACGTGCGGCTCATCGGGGCTCCTGTGGGGTGGGCAGCAGGCGCACGATCACCTCTTCCAGGCTGACGCCCTGCTGCAGCTCGATCATGCCGTTGGCATCGGCGGTTCCGTGCAGGCGTGCGCCGTCGGCGCGGATCAGTTCATAGCGGCAATGCGCCGCCGGCTCGCCGGTGTCCAGGCGTGCCTGGAAACGCTCGTTGTAATCGGTCTGTGGCCACTGGTTCTGTGCGACCGAGGCGTGCGCGCCGGGTTCCATCTCCGTCGCCGACGCCTTCACCCTGAACGTGCCCGGACAGTGCAGGTCGATGTTGCCGCCGTCCATCTGCAGCAGGCAGCCGCCGCCACCGAGAATGCGGACGGGACCGTCTGCCACGCTGATCACGGTGGCCGTGCCCGCCTCCAGGTGAACCTGCCCGGCTGCGCTGGCATGCAGGCGACCGTCATGGGCGGCTATTTCCACGTCACCCCGCGCCGCCACGATGCGCAGTGCGGCCATGGCGCGCCTGGCGCCTTGGGCGAACAGGGTGAGCGCTTCACCGGCATGCGCACGCCAGTGGCGGCGTGCGCTGTGTTGCAGGTGGTCGGCGGCCAGGTCGAGCGTGGTGCCGCTGGCGATGGTGGCCGCACCGGACGTGTGGACAGCCAGCCCGGCCCCGGCGTGGAGCGCCGCGATGGGTGCGCCGTCCTGGTTTCCCTCGGGCTGCGCGTTGCTACCCTGTTCCCATTGCCGCAGGTGCGCCAGCAAGGTGTGCAGCGAGGCGGCATCGGCGGCATCCAACGACTGTGCCTGGGCCGCTTCGGACAGCGCGCTGAGCAGGTCGTGGGTGTTGCCCAGGCCACGGATCAGGTCATCACGTTGAAGCTGGCTGCCGCTCGCGCCCGGCTGCGCCTCGGTGGTGAGCAGCAGCCCACGCGCGCCGCGTACCGACGCGGTGCCGTCGGTTCGAAGTTCGGCGCCTTCGCCGCGTGGGCTGGCCTGTCCGTCCCGGCGTGGGTGGGTCAGGTAGCCCAGGTTCAGCGCGCTGGACGCGTAGCTGGTCGCCAGTCGGGCACGCGGCTGGCCGGGGGTGTCATCGAACAGGAGCTCGCCGACATGCTCGCCATGGTGTTCGCGGGTGTGGATGCCCGACAGCGTGCGGTTGCCGGGCAGGGCACCGGCCGCCGAGAACGCGGGCGGCGGCCGGCGACCGCCGTGCACGGCGCCCATCACCAGCGGGCGGTCGATGTCATCGTGTAGAAAGACCACCACCACTTCATCGCCGACGCGGGGAAGAAACTGATGGCCGGAACCGTCGCCGGCCGAGGGCAGTGCGCAGCGCACGCGCGTGCTGGAACGATGGTCGAAGGCGGCCCCGCCGTCGGGGTGCTCTTCCTCTCGGCTCCAGTGCATCTGGATCAGGATGCGTCCCATCGCATCGGTATCCACGATCTCGCCTGCGCGGCCCACCACCGTGGCGGTCTGGGGTCCCTTTGCGGTGGGTCGGCGCAGGTCGGCAACGCGCGTCGGCACCAGCGCGGTGCCCCGACGTACCCCGGCGAAGCGCGCGTAGGTGGCATTCGGTGCGCTATCAGACGGCAACGCTGCCAACGGCGGCGAAGGCTCGATGGGCGGGGCAAACGCCGCCTTCAGCGCGTCGGGAAGCCTTTCGCTGACGTCGTGTGGCAGGTTGTTGTAGACCGTCAGGTGCTGGTGGGTCACGACGAACTCGCGGTCGGCGACCGCGCGGAACGAGAGGGCGGGATGGTGGCCGACTTCCAGGTAGTGGCCTGTTTCCGGCCCCAGGCAGCGGGTGGTGCCATACCACTGCTTGCTGGCCTGGTCCTGCCCCATCTGCCGGACCTGCGCGCGCTGCTGCAACCCGGCATTATCGGCCGCCGCGTACGGGGCCATCACCTGGTAGTCCTCCAACGTCATGCCCAGCGTGGTGGCCGTCGTGCCCTGTTGGACAGCGGACGTATCACGGGCCTGTCGTGCATGCGCCGGCTTGTAGTCGTGCGTGCGTACGGTGGTAGCGCTGCTGACGAGGCACCGGTCGGGCTGCCAGCTGAGCAGGCTGTTGGCCTGCTGACCATCATGGCCGCTCCGGTATGCAAGCAGGCGAGGGGACGCCGCGTCCAGGTCCATGCCGTCATCGAACAGGAAGACGGTCTGTGTAGGGGTGTCATGCGAGGCGCTGAAACGGAGGCAGTAGCTGATGCCTTCCTCCGCCAGCAGCCGATGAATGAAGTCGAGATCGGTCTCGTCGAACTGGGTGCAGTACGAGCGTGGGGCATAGGGCCGGCGCAGGCACTGTTCAAGATGCAGCATCGAGGCCAGTGCGCTGTTGCCCTGCACGTGTTCCTGCAGGATCCGCGCCACGATGTCCGGTACGCTCAGTTCCTGGAAGATCCGGCTGGTTCGCCGCCGCGACAGCAGTGCCAACCCCGGCGCGATGTTCAGAAGGTAGCAGGTGATGCCGCCATTGGTACCAAGCTGCCGCACGCTGTCGACGTGGCCGTTGACCACTCGTGTGCCGGCGCTGTGGTCCATCTGGATCTGGACGGCCCGGCCCAGCAGCTGCTTCAGCGCCAGGTCCGGCACCGGACTCAGGCACGTCAGTGCTGCACGGTAAGGTGCGCTCAATGCCGCTTCGTAGCACAGCCGGAACGGCAGCAGGTCTTTCAGGCCGGCGGCGTCGCCCAAAAAATGCAGGCGAAGCAACCGGTTGTGCTGCGCCACGCTGAAAAGGTTGCCAAGCTCCATCATCTGCTGCGCATCCATGACTCCACGGTCCGCCTGCTCGCGTCGGCCGCATGTGCCACCGGTTGCGAAGTGGATTTCAGCTTGCGCGTTTTGCCGGGAGATCGACATGGGCAAACGCGACACTCGCGCCACGTTGCAACTATTCGGAAATGCGCTGGCGTTGACGGTGGACACAGCGCGTTGTGATCGCCATGTACGAACACGCCATGTACGTGCAGTCGATCATCTGGAACATCAACGCCATCGACCAGTTCGGCGTGGCGCTGGGCAAGCAGTTGGCCAGCCAGCTGCTGCCGGCGTTGCAGGGTGAAGCGCATGCCATCACCGATCCGGTGACGCTGGAATTGCTGGGCCGCCTCAACGGCTGACGCCTGGCGTCCTGCGTGCAATGACGAACCGCCGGCTTGCCCGGCGGTTCTGCGTTTGGGCATCGAACCCGGAACCGCGTGTTTCTGCCCAGAGCGCTACCACCGCGATCCTGCACCACCCCGATCCGCGTCGGTGATGCGGGCCTGGCCACGTTCGTTATCATGCCGGCATGCAGATCCACTGGCGCGACATCGACGAGCGGCTGCGGCCAGGACAATGGGAAGGCCTCTGGTGCACCGTGGCAGGAACGCCAGCGGCCGGTGTGACGGTGGCCCTGTGCCCACCTCATCGCCTGCGGGTATCGGTGGGCGATGTCCCACTGCTATGGGCGAGGGTGGAGGAGGATCACATGGGGTACCACTGGCTGCGCGCGACGCAGTCGGGTCCGCTGGCCATCCTTGCCCCGATCCGTTTCGATCACGTTGAAATGCGCGCCCGTCAGGACCCGCGCGACGCCCTGCGCGGTTGGAGTCGCGACGTGGCACAGGCGCTGGCCACCTCATCGGCATCGCCGCTGCAGGAGGGAGAGTGGCTGTTGGCGCCCCTGCTGCGAGGCGGCGCAGGAGACCGGCTGCGCAGACAAACAGTGGCCGACGTGGTGGACCTCACCGACTGCGGTCATGTCGATTGGTCCCACGACGACCTGCACATCCTGCCGCTGCGTGCGTTTTCCAGCGTCGACGACGGGCGGGTCAAGGCATGGCGCAAGGTCGCACGTCGCGGCGCGTTGCCGCCGCTGGTGCTGCAGTGGATCAGCGGGTTGTGCGCGTATCTGCTGCTGGATGGTCACGACCGCCTGCTGGCCGCCCACCTTGAAGGAATGGATGCCCCGGTGCTGACGCTCGAGCGCATTGCCGAGCGTTCCGGGGTGGCATCGCCGATGGCGGAGGCCTTCGCGGCGTCGAAGATGGGAAGCGCGCCAGATGGGACGTCGCGGGCGATCTCTACCGAATCCAGCAACCGGCTGCTGCTGGCGGCATTCGTTCCCGAGCGCGAGCGCCAACCCAGCCGTGCCGCCACGCTGGCCGGTGGCGTGACACGTTGGGAGCAGGAGGTGCGCGTCCAAGCCGGATGCCGTGGAGCGGCCCCGGCCGGCATGCTCGACCCCCCGCACTGATCACCGCGCGCTTGCCACGTCCGGGCGCCAGCGGATCCTGGCCTGCCGCACGGTTGAAAGGAGCTGCTACGGGCGCTCCGGGCTCGGCCGCTTGGCCAGCTTGCGCTGCAGCGAGCGGCGGTGCATGCCGAGCAGGCGCGCGGCGGCGGACACGTTGCCACCGGTTTCGTGCATGGCCTGCTGGATGTGTTCCCACTGCAGCCGGCTGATCGGGGTCATCGCGTCCGGCGGCTCCAGGTCGCCATCGTCGGCCGGGCCATCGTCTTCTTCGCCCAGCGCACGCAGGATCATCGGCACCGTGGCCGGCTTGGGCAGGTAATCGTCGGCACCCAGCTTGATCGCCTCCACCGCGGTGGCGATGCTGGCGTAGCCGGTGACCAGCAGGATCCGCATGTCTTCGCGCAGGGCACGCAGCGGCTGGATCAGCGACAGGCCGGATTCGGCGCCCAGCTTCAGGTCGATCAGCGCATACGCCGGCGGGTTCTGCCGGGCCAGCAACAGCGCCGAGGCGATGTCGCTGGCGGTCACCGTTTCCAGGCCCTTGCGGCCCAGGCTGCGCTGCAGGGTGCGCAGGTACAGCTCGTCGTCGTCGACCAGCAGGCCATGGCTGGCAGCGGGCAGGGCGGGAATGTTCATGCGGAAGTCTCCGAAGACGTCAAAGGCAGGCGGAAGCCGACGCGGGTGCCGGCGCCGTTGGCCGGGCGCATCCACAGCTCGCCGTCCAGGCGTTCAATGGTGGCATGCGACAGGGCCAGGCCCACGCCCATGCCCTGCGCCTTGCCGCTGTTGAACAGGGTGCCGGGCAGGACCGCCTGGCGGGCATCGAAGCCGTGGCCGTAGTCGCGCACTTCGCCGATCAGGGTGTCCCCTTCGATGCGCAGAGTCAGGTCCACCTGCGGACGCTCGGCCTTCTCGCCGGCGTCGGCGGCGTTGTTCAGCAGCACCATCAGCAGGTGGCCGATGCCCGGGTCCAGCGGCAGTTTCAACGGGGCGTCGTCGTTGCGCTTGAGGGTGATGGTCGGGCGCACCAGCCGCCATTGTTCCAGCACCTGCGGCAGCGTCACAACGTCGCGCCCGGGGGCATCGCCGGCGGCCGGGCGGGCCAGCGCCAGGACCCGCTCGCGGCACTGCACCAGCAGTTCGCGCAGCGTGTCCACGTCATCGCGCACTTCGCTGCTGTTGGTCTGGTCGGCGATGTCGTCGGCCAGCAGGGTCATGGTGGCCAGTGGCGTGTTGAGCTCATGGGCCACCGACGCGGCGTGGGTGGCCAGGGCCACGATGCCTTCATTGCGCACGAAGCGTTCGCGCAGCAGGGCCAGCTCATGCTCGCGGTGGCGCAGGGCGATCGCCAGGCGGGTGGCGAACACCAGCACTACCGTGGCCGACAGCAGGAAGTTGCAGACCACGCCCCACTGGTGCATCTGCATGGCGGTGAAGTAGCCGGCCGGCAGGGGCAGACCGAAGATGCCGCTGACCGCATAGCCGATCAGGCAGGTCGCGGCCACCGCCAGGGTCCAGCGCAGGGGCAGGGCGAGTGCGGCCAGGGCAATCAGGATCAGGAACAGGGAGCCGAACGGATTGCCGATGCCGCCGCTCCAGCCCACCATCCAGGTGAGCACGCAGACGTCCACCAGGATGTGGCCGAAGGCGGTCACCGGCGCGGTGTCCGCGTCGTTCACCCGCAACTGCGCGTACAGGTTGAACAGGGTCAGCGCGGCCACGCCGGCCCACAGGGGCAGCTGCGGCAGTTCCAGCCCCAGCACCGAGGTGGCCACCAGGATCGTGGCGGCCTGGCCGGCCACGGCAAGCCAGCGCAGGCTGCACAGGGTTCGGAGGAAGGGGGCGTCGGTGCCGGTCATTGCGCACATCCTATGCGCTCGGGGGCTGGCCTGCCTGCGACAATCGGCCGCATCGGTTGAATGAGCACCGACCAACGGCCGGTACCCACCCCGCGCGCGTGAACACGCTTGGCGCGCTAAAATGGGGAATGCATGACGCCGTGACCCAACCGACCCAACCGTCCGACACCACCGTGTGGGCCCGCCGCCAGACCCAGGCCGTCCGCATCGGCGGCGTGGTCGTGGGCGGGGGCAGCCCCGTGGTGGTGCAGTCGATGACCAACACCGACACCGCCGACATCGCCGCCAGCGTCAAGCAGGTGGCCGAATTGTGGCGGGCCGGGTCGGAGATGGTCCGGCTGACGGTCAACAATCCCGAGTCGGCCGCGGCCATCCCGCGGATCGTGGAAAAGCTGCAGATGATGGGCATCGACGTGCCCCTGATCGGCGATTTCCACTACAACGGCCACCAGCTGCTGACCCAGGAGCCGGCCTGTGCCGAAGCCCTGGCCAAGTACCGGATCAACCCCGGCAACGTGGGGTTCGGCAAGAAGAAGGACACCCAGTTCGCGCAGCTGATCGAGTTTGCGATCCGCTACGGCAAGCCGGTCCGCATCGGCGCCAACTGGGGCTCGCTGGACCAGTCGCTGGCGGCCCGCCTGATGGATGAGAACAGCCAGCGCGCCCAGCCTTGGGACGCCGGCCGCGTGCTGCGCGAGGCGCTGATCCGTTCGGCGCTGGATTCGGCGCATACCGCGGTCGAACTGGGCCTGCCGCGCGATCGCATCGTGCTGTCGGCCAAGGTCAGCGGCGTGCAGGAGCTGATCGCGGTCTACCGCGACCTGGCGCAGCGCTCGGATTTCGCGTTGCACCTGGGCCTCACCGAGGCCGGTATCGGCAGCAAGGGCATCGTGGCCTCGTCGGCGGCGCTGGCCGTGCTGCTGCAGGAAGGCATCGGCGACACCATCCGCATTTCGCTCACTCCCGAGCCGGGCCAGTCGCGCACCGCCGAGGTGATCGTGGCCCAGGAACTGCTGCAGACCACCGGCCAGCGCGCCTTCACCCCGCTGGTTACCGCCTGCCCGGGCTGCGGCCGCACCACCTCCGAGTTCTTCCAGGAGCTGGCCAAGGTGGTGCAGAACCACGTGCGCGAGAAGATGCCGGTCTGGAAGGTCAGCCACCCGGGTGCCGAGAACATGACTCTGGCGGTGATGGGCTGCATCGTGAACGGCCCGGGCGAGTCGCGCCACGCCAATATCGGCATTTCGTTGCCGGGCACCGGTGAAACGCCGGCCGCGCCGGTGTTCGTCGATGGCGAGAAGGCCGTGACCCTGCGCGGCGACAACATCGCCCAGGATTTCGTGGCGTTGATCGACGAGTACGTCGAGCGAAAGTATGTCCGCAGCGTCGGATAAGCCCGACGTGCTGGCCGGCCAGGAGCCGGCTGCGGGGTTTCGCCATTGGATGGCGCACAACGCGTGGCGGTTCGTCCTGCTCTTCGCCGGCGTGCTGCTGCCGCTGGCCGGTTTCGTGGCATTGGCCGATGAAGTGCACGAATTTGAATCGTTCCACTTCGACGCGCCGCTGTTGTGGAAGATGCATGGCCTGCATTCGCCGGGGCTGGACCAGTTCTTCACGCTGCTCTCCAAGCTCGGCTACGAGTGGTTCCTGATCCCGGCCGACGTACTGATCGTTCTGGCGCTGCTATGGCGCAAACGGTGGCGCGAGGCCAGCTTCGTGGCCATCAGCTTCGTCGGCTCGGCGTTGTTGAACCTGGGCAGCAAGCAGTTCTTCCAGCGCGACCGGCCCAGCCTGTGGGAATCGATCGCCCCGGAAAGCACGTTCAGTTTCCCCAGCGGCCACGCGATGGGCTCGATGACCCTGGCGGTCACGGTGGCCCTGCTGGCCTGGAACACCCGCTGGCGCTGGCCGGTGCTGGTGCTGGCCCCCGGGTTCAGCGTGCTGGTCAGCGTGTCCCGGGTGTACCTGGGGGTGCACTATCCGTCGGACATCCTGGCCGGTTGGTGTGCCGCCCTGGTTTGGGTGGTAGGGTGCTTCCTGGTCATGTTCCGGCGTCGGCGTCCCTGGCGCCACCGACCCCGCGCCGGGGTATCGGTAGCACAGGCCGATCGCGACGGGGTATAGGCGTACAGTAATAGGCGTAGTAAACCGATATGGCCTGGGGTGAAAGGCTTAGGGGGAGGGGCAATCCGGCGTGGTTGTGATGCGGGCACCAGAATGCGCCGACAGGAAGGGTTCTTCCTTGTTATCGCAACATCCCGCCGCTAGGCTTGCCCCCGTTCGCAGCGTTTGAAGAGGTACGTGGATGACGATTCGAGTGTATCTGGTGGACGATCATGCGCTGGTGCGAACCGGCATGAAGATGATCCTGTCCAACGAGACCGATATCGAGGTAGTCGGTGAAGCGGACTCCGGCGAAGACGCGTTGCCTGACATCCGTCAGCTGCGACCGGACGTGGTGCTGTGCGATCTGCACCTGCCGGGCGTCAGCGGCATGGAAGTCACCGAGCGGGTGGTGCGTGGCGACCACGGCACCCGCGTGGTGATCGTCTCGGTGCTCGAAGACGGCCCGATGCCCAAGCGCCTGCTCGAAGCAGGTGCCTCCGGCTACATCGGCAAGGGCTGCGATGCACAGGAACTGCTGCGTGCCGTGCGCGACGCCGCGCTGGGCCGGCGCTACCTGGGCAGCAGCATCGCGCAGAACCTGGCGCTGTCCAACGTGGAAGGCACCCAGTCGCCGTTCGACGCGCTGTCCCCGCGCGAACTGGAAGTGGCCCTGCTGCTCACCCAGGGCCTGCGCCAGGAAGACATCGCCAAGCGTTTGAGCCTGAGCGCCAAGACCGTCAACACGCACAAGGCGCGCCTGTTCGAGAAGATGGGCATCCACGACAACATCGCGCTGGCCCGCATGGCCAGCCAGTACGGCCTGGTGGATCCGGCGCGGCCGATGTAACCGCCTGCAGCGATGGCGCGAACAAAAACGCCCGGGCATGCCCGGGCGTTTTGTTTCCGGCCCATCACCGGGAGAGCCACGCCATGCGTGACTGCTCCGCCGACACTGCCTCAGTGCGCGCGCACCCGCGCCACGATCTTCGCCGCCTGCGCAGCACTGTCGCGCACCTTGTCCCACTGCCCGTGTTCGATCCAGCTGCCCGGTACCATCCACGAGCCGCCGATGCAGACCACGTTCTTCTGCTCCAGGTATTCGGCCGCCGTATCCTCGGTGATGCCGCCGGTGGGGCACAGCTTCAGGTCCGGAATCGGACCGGCCAGACCCTTGATCATCGCCAGCCCGCCGACCGCCGAGGCCGGGAACAGCTTGCACACCCGGAAGCCGCGCGCGTACAGCGCCAGCATCTCGGTCGGCGAGGCCGCACCCGGCACCACCGGCAGTGCCGCCTGCGCCAACGAATCGGCCATGTGCGCCGGCGTACCCGGCGTCACCAGGAAATCCGCGCCCGCATCGATCGACTGCTGCATCTGCTCCACGGTCAGTACCGTGCCGGCACCCACCACCACATCGGGCAGCTCACGCTTGAGCATCGCCAGCGCGTCCATCGCCACCGGCGTACGCAGCGTCAACTCGATCGCCGGCAACCCACCTTCCAGCAACGCCGCACTGACCGCACGGGCCTGGTCGAGCGTATGCACGGTCACCACCGGCAGGATGCCGGCAGCATGCAGCAGCTCGGCTGCGCGCTTCTGGTGTTGTTCGATGCTCATCGTTGCTCTTCCTCATCTGATGTCGGGCGACGCCCGCAAGGCGCCGCGATATGTCGGGAGGGAGCGGCTGGCCCCCTTCGGGACCGTCCAAAACAGGATGTTTTGGCCGAGCCCCCATGGATGGGTTCACGGCGTGTCGCGAAGGGGGCCAGCCGCTCCCTCCGCGCCGTGTACCCGCCGCTGCGGTTGCTGTCCGCTTCAGGCGTCCTTGGCTTCATGCGGCGCTTCGGCCGCCGCCGCATCACGCCCCAGGTCGTACTCCGCGTCGTAATTCCAGATATCGCCGTCGGCCGTCGCCGGCCCGCACGAAATCGAAATCGCGCCCTGGTCGGCCGGACCGACCACGCGCCGGTTCAGCGCGAACAGATTGCGCCCCATGTCGTGCGCCGCCGGTGCCGTGTTCGGTGCCGGCGCGCGCGCCGCGAACTCCGCCGCGTCCACCAGCAGCTCCAGCGTGCCCGCCTCGCCATCCAGACGGATCATGTCGCCCTCGCGCACCCGTGCCAGCGGCCCGCCGCGCGACGCTTCCGGCGTCATGTGGATCGCCGCCGGGAACTTGCCCGACGCGCCCGACAGACGACCATCGGTCACCAGCGCCACCCGGCGTCCCTGGTTCTGCAGCAGACCCAGCAACGGCGCCAGCGAATGCAGCTCCGGCATCCCGTTCGCGCGCGGCCCCTGGAAACGCACCACCGCCACGAAATCGTGCGGCAGCACACCTGCGGCGTGCAGCTTGTTCAACACCTGCGGCGCATCCACCACCACCGCCGGCGCCTCGATCGTGCGGAACTGCGGCTTCACCGCCGACAGCTTGATCAACGAACGGCCCAGGTTGCCGCGCAGCAGCCGCAGCCCACCCTGTGCCTCGAACGGAGCGGCCACACCGCGCACCACGTCCGGGTCCGCGCTCTCGCGCAGCCCGTCGAAGTAGGCCAATGCGCCATCGCGCAACGCCGGCTCCTGCCCGTACTGCGCCATCCCGCCCTCGGCCACCGTCTGCAGGTCGGCGTGCATCAGCCCGGCCTCCATCAGCTCGCGGAACACGAACGCCGTACCGCCGGCGGCCGCGAAGCGGTTCACGTCGGCCTCGCCGTTCGGATACACCCGCGCCAGCAGCGGAATCAGCTGCGACAGCTCGTCCATGTCGTCCCAGGTCAGCACGATGCCGGCCGCCCGCGCCACCGCGATCCAGTGGATCGTATGGTTGGTCGACCCACCCGTGGCCATCAACGTCACCACCGCATTGACGATCGCACGCTCGTCGATCAGCCGGCCCAGCGGACGGAAATCGTCCCCCAGCGCGCAGATCTCCAGCGCACGCTCGCCGGCGCGGCGGGTCAGTGCATCGCGCAGCGGCGTATCGGGATTGACGAACGACGCGCCCGGCAACTGCACGCCCATCGCTTCCAGCAGCGTCTGGTTGGAGTTGGCCGTGCCGTAGAACGTGCAGGTGCCTGCACCGTGGTACGACGCTGCTTCGGCTTCCAGCAGCTCTTCGCGGCTGGCCAGCCCGGCCGCGTAGCGCTCGCGCACTTCGGCCTTCTGCTTGTTCGGAATGCCCGGGGTCATCGGCCCGGCCGGCAGGAAGATCGCCGGCAGGTGGCCGAACGCCAGCGCGCCGATCAGCAGGCCAGGCACGATCTTGTCGCACACCCCGAGGTACACGGTGGCGTCGAACATGTCATGGCTCAGGCCGATCGCCGTGGACTGCGCGATCACATCGCGCGAGAACAGCGACAGCTCCATGCCGCCGCGGCCCTGGGTGACGCCGTCGCACATCGCCGGCACACCGCCGGCCACCTGCGCGGTGGCGCCCATCTCGCGCGCAACGGCGCGCAGGATCTCCGGGTACGACTCGAACGGCTGGTGCGCCGACAACATGTCGTTGTAGGCGGTGATGATGCCCAGGTTCGGGGTGACCCCGCCGCGCAGGCGCGACTTGTCGGTCGGGCCGCACGCGGCGAACCCGTGGGCCAGGTTGCCGCAGCTCAGGCGCGAACGGAACGGTCCGTCGCGCAGCGCGGCATCGATCCCGGCCAGGTAGGCCGCGCGCGAGGCGACGCTGCGCTGGACGATGCGCTGGGTGATGGCATGAAGTTGGGGATGCAGGCTCATTGGCTACCGGCTATGAGAGGGCGGACGAACAACACCGGGGACAGGTCAGTCACACCAGTGGACGCGCAGTTTCGCGCCGTCGAGATCGATCGCGTTGAGGATGGGATACAGCTGCGGGTTGTTGCTTTCCAGTGCCTGTTTCAGCACTTCCAGCTTCTGCTTGCCACGCAGCAGCAGCAGGCGCTGGCCGCTCTGCCTGAGCCCGTGCGGGGTCAGCGTGATGCGCAGCGGCCACTGGTTCGCGCCCGGGCAACCGGTGGCGTCCAGGGCGGCGTAGGGCAGGGTGCTTTCCAGCGCCCGGGCCAGGTCCTTGGAACCGGGGAACAGCGACGCAGTGTGGCCGTCGTTGCCCATGCCCAGCACGCTCAGGCACGGCGCCTGGCTGTGCTGGGCCTGCAGGTTGGCGGTATACACGCATTCCGGCAGCGGCTTGCCGACCCGCACCAGCGGATCGAAATGCGCACCGTCGGCGCGGCCGAGGAAACTCTCGCGCACCAGCCACGCGTTGCTGTCGCGGTCCTGCGGCGACAGCCAGCGCTCATCGACCAGGCTGACTTCCACCCGGTCCCAGTGCACGTCCAGTTCGGCCAGCGCCTGGTACACCGGTGCCGGCGTGGTGCCGCCGGACAGCAGCATGCGCGCGCGGCCGAAGGTGGCGATGTCGTCGTTCAGGGCCTGGGCCATTTCGGCGGCGATGGCTTCGATCCAGGCATCGGCGTCGCCGTGGCGGACCAGGGTGAAGCGATCGGATGTATCCAGGCTGTTCATGCGTTGTTTCCTTGCAGGTCGCGTTCAACATCGGCGGCGTAGGCAGCCGAGCCCAGCAGGCCGGCATGCGGGTGCATCACCGCCAGCGAGGGCACGCGCGCCATGATCGAAGAGAAGCGGCCCTTGTGCTCGAAGCGCTGGCGGAACCCGGAGTGCTGCAGCGAATCGAGCATCTTCGGGGTCAGCCCGCCGGTCAGGAACACGCCGTCCCAGGCGCCCTGCATCAGCACCAGGTCGCCGGCGATGGCGCCGAACACCGCGCAGAACACATCCACCGCGCGCATGGCCTGCGGGTCGCCGTGCAGCGCACGGGCGGTCACGTCCACCGGCTGCAGCTGGCCCGGATCGATGTCGGCCATCTCGCAGACCGCGCGATGGATGTTGACCAGGCCAGGGCCACAGATCAGGCGCTCGTTGGAGACGCGGCCGAACTGCTCGGAGAGGATTTCCAGGATGCGGATTTCCTCCGGCGTGCCCGGCGGGAAGCTGACATGGCCGCCCTCGGTTTCCAGCGGATAGCAGCGGCCGTGGCGCAGGATCAGGCCACCCACGCCGAGCCCGGTGCCCGGGCCGATCACCGCGTAGTTGCGCGGCTGGCCCGGCTTGCCCGGCACCCACGCCGCACCGCCAACCTGCACCACGTCCTGCGGCTGCAGCAGCGAAATGGCCATCGCCTGCGCGGCGAAGTCGTTGATCAGGTGCAGCTCGTCGAAGCCGAGCATGTGCGCGGTGCGGCTGCGCGAGATCACCCACGGGTGGTTGGTGATGCGCGCTTCATCGCCGTCCACGCGACCCGCCACGGCGAATACGCCGCGCTTGGCCTGCGCACCCACCTGTTCCAGGTAGTGGCGCGCGGCATCGCCGAGCGAGGGGAAATCGGCCACCGCGAATTCGCGGATGCTGTCCTGCTGCAGCGGGGCCTCGAGGCTGGTGTCGGCAAGGGCGAAGCGGGCGTTGGTGCCACCGATGTCGGCAACCAGGACCGGTTGGTTCTGCAGCGTCATGCGTCGCCGTCCTTGCGGCCGGCATCGGCATCCACTTCGGCAGGCAGGAAACCGGCCGCTTCGGCCGGACCCCATTCGCCCGCCGGGTAGGGCTGCAGCGGCAGGTTCGCGGCCTTCCAGGCATCGCTGACGCTGTCGATCCAGGCCCAGGCGGCGCGGACTTCGTCGTCACGCACGAACAGCGCGTGGTTGCCGTTGAACGCATCCAGGAACAGGCGTTCGTAGGCGATGCGACGGTGCAGGCCGGTCGGCACGGACAGTTCCAGTTCCAGCGGATGCAGTTCCAGCGCGCCCCATTCCGGGCCGGCCAGCGAACTCATCAGGCCCAGCTCGATGTTTTCCTGCGGCTGCAGCTGGAACACGATGCGGTTGGGCGTGGCATTGCGGCGATGCGGTCGCTCGAACAGCCAGTGGGTGACCGGCTTGAGCGTGACCACCACGCGGGTGGTGCGCTCGGCCAGGCGCTTGCCGGTGACCAGGTGGAACGGCACCCCGGACCAGCGCCAGTTGTCGATGTGCGCGGTGACCCCGGCGAAGGTTTCCACGTCGCTGCCTTCCGGCGGCTGGTAGGCCTGGGCCGGCTGGCCGTTGATGGTGCCGGCGGTGTAGCGGCCGCGCACGCTGTCGCGGGCGGCGTGCCTGGCGTCCAGCGGGCGCAGGGCGCGCAGCACCTTGACCTTCTCGTCGCGGATGCGGTCGGCTTCCAGCGAGGCCGGCGGCTCCATCGCCACCAGGCACAGCAGCTGCAGGATGTGGCTCTGGACCATGTCGCGCAGCGCGCCGGAGCGGGCGTA